>Ga0247727_10000270_pt1 | contig 123648 bp, 115 predicted proteins | sample WisWelCaveWW1625_FD_202498 | JGI IMG/M metagenome (GOLD analysis project Ga0247727, IMG submission 202498) | Biofilm microbial communities from Wishing Well Cave, Virginia, United States - WW16-25 | ecosystem: Environmental > Aquatic > Deep subsurface > Groundwater > Cave microbial mat...
CGCTGAGCCCCTTCGACCCGGAGATCGATTGGAGGACCGTCAATCTGCGGGACCGCTACGTCGAGATGCTCGAGGAAGGAGGACCGTCGATCCGCGCCATTTTCGACGCACTCGCCGAGTCGAGCGACGCCCCCATCGTTTTTCACTGTAGCGGCGGCAAGGATCGAACCGGGGTCGTCGCCGCGCTGGTGCAACGAACCCTCGGTGTGAGCGACGATGTCGTGCTCGACGACTATGCTCTCTCCGAGAGCCACCTCCGGGCAGCGACGACCGATCTTCACTCAGGTCTCGACGGCCTCGGTCTGGACGAAGCCGCGATCGCTTACCTGACATCGAGCCCGCCGGAGCGAATGCGATACACGCTCGCCGAGCTCGATCGTCGATGGGGCTCGACGCCACGCTATCTCAGGTCGATCGGTGTCGCGGAGCGAACAGAAGACGCGATACGGACGAAGCTATTGGAACCGACTCCGAGCTAGCCTTTCCCGTCGACCGCGCGATCGAGTCGTCGTTGCGCCTCGACGGCAGCGTCGGTTTGCGGGTATTGCTCGAGGAGGAAGCGATAGCGCGCGAGCGCCGCCTCATGCTTCCCGACAGTCGCGTAGTACTCGCCGACTTTGAGCTCGTGTCCCGCAAGCAATTCGTCGCATTGGCCAATGCGATACACGGCGAGGCGACCGTAGAGTGATCCTTCATAACGAGTGCTGACACGTTCGAACTGGAGCTTCGCGCTCTCCGTGGCTGCTTTGTCGCGATCGAGGGGGCGCGCTTGGTCGAGGTACGCCATCCCAAGCGAGTACTCCACGAAGGGAAGCGCCGGGCTCGTCGGGTGAAGGCGCTCGAAATCGTTGAACGCTGCGATCGCCTTCTCGTACTCCTTACCGAGGTAGTACGCGTGCGCGATTCGGAGGCGCGCGACTTCGGCGAAATCGGAAAACGGGTACTGCTCGAGCATCTTGTCGTAAAACTGAGCGGCCATGACGAAATCGCCGTTCGCGAACTCGCCGTTGGCCTGACCGTAAAGGTCGCCTTCGGGGGGTACGGGCGGCGCACTGCAGGCGGCCGCGAAGGCTACGAAAAGAAAAACCAGTGTTGTCGAGCGTCGTCCCACTTTGACATGCGCCGCAGCGTCGTGCGCGTTGGCGACGCGAGCAATCTAGCCTCGTTCGCCGATCGGGTCCATTCGCCAGCGGTCCGAAGCCGCCATACGATAAAGTGAAGCGCGAATGGACCCCAGGCCTCTGCAGTTTGTCGTGGGCAAAGGCGGCGTCGGAAAGTCGACGATTACCGCCGCGATCGCGATCGCCTACGTACGCGCAGGCCGGCGCGTCCTCGCAATCGAGCTCGGACGACGCGAAGGGTTGTCGCGGCTCCTCGCGCCTTCGATCGCTACGGGTGCCGAGCCGGTCGAGGTCCGTCCGGGTCTTTGGCTCGCGCGCGTCCAAGGCGACGATGCGCTCGCGGAATATCTCGAGATGGTCGTCCCGATCCGCCGATTGCTGAACATCGTGTTCGCGAGTCGAATGTATCGCTACTTCGTCGCCGCTGCTCCGGGTCTGAAGGAGCTCATGGCGATCGGAAAAATCTGGTTCGAGCGCCAAAAGAAGCGTGAGGATGGTCGCCCGCTCTGGGATACGATCGTGGTGGATGCAGGCGCGTCGGGCCAGAGTCTCCAGTATCTGCAAATGCCCGCGGCAGCGGCGCGAACGTTCCGGAAGGGACTCGTCCATCGAGAGTCGGAGCGAGTCGCCGCTCTCCTCTCGGATGCCGAGACCACGGCCGTCCACGTGGTCGCGATTCCCGAAGACATGCCGTTGACGGAAGCGAGGGAAGTGCTGGCGAGGCTCGCGAACGAGTTGAAGCTTCCGGTCGGCACCGTCTATTTGAATCGCACCCGAGCGGGGGCGCCTGAGGGGGCCACGATAGCCGTCGATGCGCTGTCCCGGGTTTCGAGCGATTCGCCGAACGGTGCGCTCGCCACAGCGGTTCATGCGACGGCGACGAGATCGCTCGCGTGGATTCGGCTGCAAGAAGACAAGCTCGACCGTTTCGAGCGCGGCGTCTCGCGCCGTTGCGTTCGGTTGCCGTTGTTGACGGCCGAGGAGTTCGGTCTCGCGGAGATTGAGCAGCTCGCCGACGCGTTGGGGCCGTCTCCGGTTACGAGGACGCCGTGAGTCTCGCTTCTCTGATCGCGGAGCACCGGATCGTCGTCTGCGTCGGCAGCGGTGGAGTCGGGAAAACCACCGTTGCGGCGACGCTCGCGCTCCACGCCGCAACCGAAGGCCGTCGCGCGATGGTGCTTACGATCGATCCGGCTCGCCGGCTCGCGCAATCGCTCGGGCTCCGTGAGCTCGAGAGCAAAGGGCAACGGATCGACCCGGAGCTGCTGCGTGCGGCCGGGCTCGACGTTCGCGGCACGCTCAGCGCCGGCATGCTCGATCAAAAGAGCGCCTGGGACGAGTTCATCGCGCGGCACGCGCCGAGCGAGGCAGCCTGCCGGACGATTCTGGAAAATGAGTTCTATCAGCAAATGTCCCGCTCTTTCGCTGGATCGACGGAGTACATGGCGATCGAGGAGCTTTGCCGGATCGACGAGTCTGGCGAATACGACCTCATCGTTCTCGACACTCCGCCGACAGGGCACGCGTTGGACTTCCTCGAAGCGCCCCAGCGGCTCGAGGACTTCCTGGATCGAAGCATGATCGGCTGGTTCGTCAGACCGTACGCGGCGGTGGGGTGGACGGCCTGGAAGACCGCGAGCCGCACTGCAAAGTTTCTGTTTGAGCGCATCGAGCAAGCAACGGGCGTGGAGACCCTGAGGCAGATCTCCGAATTTTTCGTCGCGATGGAGGCGATGTTCGACGGAATTGCCGAACGCTCGCGCAGAGTGCGAGCCGTGCTGAAGAGCGAACGTACGGCTTTCGTCCTCGTGACCGGCCCGGATGAGCAAGTGCTCGGTCAGGGCGAGATGCTCACGGAGAAAATGGCGGCGCTAGGGATGCCTCTCCGAGGCGTCGTGCTGAATCGCCTTCATCCGTTGCCGGATGCCGCCATGGAGGAGGACGATCCTGCGCGACTCCGCGAAGGCGTCCATGCTCTGCTCGAAGCGAGCGGTATCCACGATCGGGCGCTCACGGAATGGCTGGTCAAGAATCACACGGTTGCCCAGGCGCAGGCACGCGCGGAGGCGATTCGGCGCGAGATGTTCGAGAGCGGACTGCCCGAAACAGTGGTGTTGAAAGGTGTGCCGGAGCTCGAGGCGGATGTGCACGACCTCGCGAGCTTGGCGCGGCTCGCGGTACTGATCTGCGATGGCGGCGCCACGCCGTCGGCTTAGCGGAGGTCGCTACAGGTTGTCGACGAGCCCCCACGCGTTGCACCTAGGGCAACGCGCGGACCACGTTTCGACGACGACTCCGCAGCCGCTGCAGCGCCAAGGCGCGTACAAGCACGGGTCGCGCTCGATGAGTCGCTTGGCGGCTTCCGTCGCTTCGCTCGATTGGCCGCGAGATTCGAAGAGCAGCACCCGGGCGGCTTCGATGGCCGGCGGGGCCCCTTCCGCTAGCGTGCCGCGAAGCAGCTCGGCCGCCTGCTCAGATCGGCCGCAGGTCGTCAGATACCGCGCGGCTCGACCACGGAGGATGGCCGAACCCGGAAAGGTTTCGACCAGCTTCACGTAGAGCTTCGCCACGCGTGCCGTGTCGTCCGGAGCTGCGAGTCGCTCGATCTCGTCCAAAAGCGCGCCGTTGGCGCGGCGCCGCGATGCCTTCTCGAGGACTTTTCCCGCACGAGAGGCATCGCCAGCATCGGCAAACGCGCGCGCACGCTCGAGGATCGCCGGGACGAAATCGTCACCGCTCGCCGTGATCGCGCTCAAGGCGGCTGATCTTTCCTCGCGAGGGAGTCGGACCGCCGTCTCGTAGCGCACCCCTGTCAGTCGGTTTCGCTCGTTGGCGTCGTCCGGCTTCATCTGCACGACGCGCTCTTGAACCTCGGCCGCGCGCGCCCACGCACCCGTGTCGACGAGTACGTCGCGCAACGCCGCGAGCAGCTTCGAGCTCCGTGGATAGACGGCGAGCGCGCGTTCGAGAGCGCTCACCGCCGCCGCGTCGTCCCCGGCGAGTCGGGAAGCTCGCGCGAGCTCGCTCAGCAACAAAGGATCGTTTCCGAAGTCCTTCTGCGCATTCTCGAGAACCTTCTTCGCTTCCTTCGCGTTTCCTTCGAGCAAATGAGTACTCGCGTAGTCGATCAGGTCGCCCACGTCGGGAGTGCGGATCTTCGTCGCCTTCGTGAAGAGGGACCGAGCGCGAGCGTAGTCTCCGGCGAGCGACAGCGAGCGCGCTTCGCCGCGCAACGTCGCCGTACGTTCTGCAGTGCGAATCCCGCGCTGAATTCTCCACTCGTGCACAGCGTGACGGCCTTCTCGGAGCAGCATCAATAGAAACATGACGAGCATGCCGGCCACGCCGGCGACGAGCATCAGCACGCCGAGCGGTAGGCGAATCTCGCGATCCGGCGAGTAGCGGAACGACGACTCAGCAGGGTTGAAGTAGACGAGGGCACTGACGGCGGCGACCAGTGCGACGAATGCGATGAAGGCTGCGATTCGCCGGAGCATCGCGGGCCCTCAGGGGCGGCCGAGCTCGATCGCCGACGTCGCGCGGGAAGTAAAGCGAGGCGCGTGGCTCCAGAGTCGCTCGAGGTCGTAAAACGCGCGAGCTTCCGATTGGAAGACGTGAACGACTACATCCCCGTAGTCGAGGAGCGCCCATCGCCCGTTCGCGACACCCTCGCGCGCGCTGGGCCGCTCGTCTTGCTCGGCTAGCTTTTCCTCGATGCGGTCGCAGATTGCGCGCACGTGAACATCCGACCGGGCGGTGCAGATGACGAAGAAATCCGTCACGGACGATACGCCTCGCAGATCCAGCACGGTGAGATCAGCCGCTTTTCGGTCCAAAGCCGCGGCGGCGACCGAGTCCGCAAGCTCGGTGGGCGCTCGGGTCGACGTCAAGAAGCGTTTCCCCGGTAGAGACGATTCACGCGAATATATTGCGCTACTTCGGCGCCGGTCACGTCGCTGACGTCGACGCCTGCAGCGACGCGTTGTCGGATCTCGGTCGAAGATACGTGGAGACCGTCGAGTCGGTGGGTGAGGAGCTTGTGCCCGCTCTTGTGCCTCTGACAGCCGATGGCCGGATCATAACAACAGTCCTTTCGTGCAGCAACGGGCGGAAGCACGTCGACCGGGTTCAACTCGTGCCCCGGTCGGGTGGTCACCACCACGTTGGCCCGTTCGAGCAGGAGGTCCGGTCGATGCCACGTATCGACGTCGCGATAAGCGTCGATGCCGATGATCAAAAACAGCTCCGTGCCGGGGTGGAGCGCCACCAGATCTGCGAGCGTATCTACCGTAAACGATGGGCCGGCTCGGCGGATCTCGAGGTCGCATGCAGAGATGTCGCGCCGTCCCTCAGCCGCCATTTGTAGCATCGCCCATCGATGCTCGATGGTTGCCGGCCGGTGCATGGGCTTGTGCGGCGGTCTCGCAGAGAGCACGAGCAAGATACGCTCGAGTCGCTCGGCGCGGGCCACTTGCGTGGCGCTCGAGAGGTGGCCGAGGTGCACCGGATCGAAAGTTCCGCCGAGGACGCCTAGCCGTCGCTCCGGCGACGGGCGACTCATCGGGTCTGTCCTACGCCGCGGACGACGTATTTGGGCGTCGTGAGCTCGCGCAACCCCATGGGGCCGCGAGCATGAATGCGGTTGGCGGATATCCCTACTTCGGCGCCGAATCCGAATTCGAACCCGTCCGCAAAACGTGTCGACGCGTTGTGGTAGACGACCGCGGAGTCCACGCGAGAGAGAAAACGCTCGGCGATCGAAGAGTGGACGATCAGGTTCTCCATCGAGTTGCAGACACCGGGTCGCTGAACCTTCGCGTTGTACGCGATCTCGGCCGCCATCCCGAGATCGGCGGCGGCGTCCACGTAAACGCTGCACACTCCTTCATAGTGCTTGATCACCGGCACTCGAGAGCGTTCGGCGACGGCGCGAACCAAGCCCGGTCGCCCGCGAGGTACGATGACGTCGATCGCATCGTCGAGCAGCGCGAGGTCCCGAGCCGCAGCACGGGGTCTCGTGCAGACGCCTTCGACGTAGCGAGCGACGTCGTCGCTCATTCACCGTCCGTAGTTTCCGGTCGCGGGAGGTCTGCGAGCAACACGAGGTCATCACGGTGGATGACCTCAGCGCCCATGTGGTAGCCGAGCGCTTCCTCGATCTTAGCGCTGGCTAGTCCCTTGATTCGCGAGCAGGCCCCGGCCTCGTACGCCACGAGACCACGCGCGAACTCTCGGCCCGCAGGATCTATGAGGTCCACGCAGTCGCCCGGTTCGAACGTTCCTTCGACGGCCGTGATACCGCTCGGGAGGAGGCTGCTGCCTCGACGGCTGAGCGCCTTCACTGCCCCGTCGTCCACGACGATGCGTCCTCGGATCGGCACGCCGTAGGCGATCCAATGCTTGCGGCTCGAGATCGGCGACCTCGATGCGGACACCAACGTCCCTTCGGAGACCTCGCCGTCCATCACGCGTGCGAGGACGCCGGCCGATGTGCCTTTGGCAATCACGGTCGGAATTCCGCGGTGAGCTGCGCTTGCTGCCGCCTGCAGCTTGCTCGCCATGCCGCCGGTCCCGAGCGCGCCCGCGCCACCGACAACGTTGCGCGCCGCTACGTCGATATTCGTTACCAGAGGAATTCGGCTCGACTCGCCGCTACGCGGATCGCCGTCGTGAAGCCCGTCGACGTCTGTGAGGAGCACGAGCAGGTGCGCACTCGCGAGCCCGGCAACGAGCGCCGAGAGGCGGTCATTGTCGCCGAACTTCATCTCTTCGACCGCTACGGAGTCGTTTTCGTTGACGATCGGAAGAACCTTGTGTGCGAGCAAATGATCGATCGTGCGACGCGCGTTCAGATAGCGAGTCCGGCTCTCGATGTCGCTGGCCGTAAGCAGCACCTGCCCGACGTGACAACCGTAGTCCGAGAAGAATCGCTCGTAGATGCCCATCAGCCGGATCTGTCCGATGGCTGCCGCAGCCTGTTGCTCGGGGATGGTGGACGGCATCCTATCGAGACCGAGTCTCGATAGGCCGGCGGCGCGCGCTCCCGACGTCACGACGATGACCTCGAGGCCGTCCTTCATGAGTCTCGCGATCTCGCCGGAGAGTCGCCCGACGTTCTCGACGTCGACTCCGGAGGGCGTGGCGACGACGCTGCTGCCGAGCTTGACCACCACGCGGCGCGTGACGGCGAGAATCCGCTTCTTGTGCTCCAGGTCCATGCGTTGTCGCCTGTGCGTCAGCGCGACGCTTCAGCTTCGGAAGCAACACGCAGCGCAGAAATCTCGCGGTAGATTCGCGCGACGAGCTCCCGGCAGCCGGCGCCGGTCGCGCTCGACACTGCCAAGAGGTCGATGTTGCGATCAGCGAAGGCCTGGCGCAAGGCCGGCAAGCGTTCACCCACGCTCGGGAGGTCGGCCTTGGAGGCGACGGCGATTTGGGGTTTCTCGGCCAAATCCTGAGCGTAGCGCGCGAGCTCGAGGTTCACGGTGTCGAAGTCTCGCATCCCCCCGTCGACATCAGTCGCGCTCACGTCGACCAGGTGGACGAGGACGGCTGTTCGCTTCACGTGCCGGAGGAAGGTGTGCCCGAGCCCGCGCCCTTCGTGCGCTCGCTCTACCAGGCCCGGGATATCGGCGAGTGTGAATCCGGTTTCCGGGTCTACCGCCACGACGCCGAGCACGGGCTCCAGGGTCGTAAACGGATAGTCGGCGATCTTCGGTCGTGCCGCGCTGACGCGAGCTAGGAGGCTCGATTTTCCGGCGTTGGGCAAACCGATGAGTCCGGCGTCCGCAAGCAGCCTCAGCTCGAGCGAAAGCTCTCTCTCTACCCCTGGCTCGCCGGGGTCGGCTCGCCGAGGCGCTTGGTGCGTCGACGTCGCGAATCGCGCGTTCCCGCGACCGCCTCTGCCGCCGCGGGCCAGCAAGGCTCGATCGCCGTCCGCGATGAGGTCGGCCACGGTCTCGCCGGTAGCGAGGTCCTTCACGATGGTTCCGGTCGGGAGCTTCAAGGTCAGGTCTTCACCGGATCGGCCATGTTGGCATTTGCCGAGGCCATTCTCGCCGTGCTCTGCACGGAACTGCCTGTGAGCGCTGTACCAGAGCAACGTTCCCATCCCTTCGTCGGCGACTGCGTAGACGTCGCCGCCGTCACCACCGTCACCTCCGGCGGGACCACCGCGCGGCCGATACTTTTCACGAAGGAATGCGGAGCAACCGTTGCCGCCCGCTCCCGCTGCTATGCGGATGCGAGCTTCATCGAGGAATCGCACGAGGGAGGCTCTGTTTCAGCTGGCTCAGGCCGGGTAGACGCATACGCGCCTTCGATCTCTACCGACGCGCTCGTACTTCACGATACCGTCCGTGGTCGCGAAGATGGTGTGGTCTCTGCCCATACCGACGCCGACGCCGGGATGAATGCGCGTGCCGAGCTGCCGGATCAGAATATTGCCGATCACGACGCTCTCGCCGGCGAATACCTTGATGCCGCGGCGCTTACCTGCGGTATCACGACCGTTTCTGCTGCTGCCTTGCCCTTTCTTGTGCGCCATTCGAGGTACCTGTCCGAGCGGACGTTAGCGGATCGAAGTTACACGCACCGTGGTTTCCCACTGCCGGTGCCCGCGGCGACGACGGTAGTTCTTACGACGCTTCTTCTTGAAAACCAGGATTCGTGGCCCGCGGTCTTGGCGCAGAATCACGCCCGAGACCTTTGCGCCCTCGATGATAGGCACGCCCACCTTGGTGGACGATCCGTCGTTTCGGAGTAGCACGTCGGTGAACTCGACGGCATCACCGGGATTCCCCGAAAGCTTCTCGATGGTGAGGGTTGCCCCCTCGGTGACCCGATACTGTTTGCCGCCGGTTCTGATGACTGCGAAAGGCACGGTGTGAAACCTCGAAGCCCGCGAGTTTGTGCCGGGCTGGCATGCATGTCAATCGGCAGTGCTCGTGCGGCGCGACGGGATCGTTCAGGCAGACGCAGCTCATCCGCGCAGGCCTCTTGCGTCCCCCGCGCGCTGCCGCGTCGTGGTGCTCGCAAAGGAGCCGGAGCCTGGTCGCGTCAAGACGAGACTCTGTCCGCCGCTCGAGCCGAGCACGGCCGCCGAATGCCACGAAGCCTTCGTCGTCGATACGCTTTCGCGTGTGCGGCACGCCCTTCCGGATGCGGAGACCGTCCTGGCAGTGAGCCCCGCGGGTGATCGCGCACGGCGACTGCGGGAGATCGCGCTAGCCCTCGGTTGGCAGACGGTAGACCAAGGTGGGGGCGATCTCGGTTGCCGCATGAATGACATCGTCCGTAAGGGCGTCAGGGAGGGGCGTTGGGTGCTGCTGCTCGGTGCGGACACGCCGGACCTGCCCGAGCGATATGTGAGCGACGCCTTCGCGGCCCTTCAGAGCGCCTCCGTCGTGCTCGGCCCTGCGAGCGATGGCGGCTACTATCTCGTCGGCTGCCGCGACCGCGTACCGCCCATCTTCGGACCGGGGATGGAGTGGGGAACGCCGGTCGTCTGGGAGCAGACGCTATCGCGGCTTCGCGAATACGACTCGCGGGCCGGACCGGCGGTTTTGCCGCCCTGGTTCGACGTGGACGATTGGAAGGGGCTCGTCGCGTTGGCGAAGCGAGTCCAACGAAGATGCGAGCACGAGCGCGAACAAGAGCGCCAGAATGATGAAGAGCCACCCGTTGCAACCATCGATCTCCTCCGGCGACTCCGCAACGCCGGCTTCTCGCTCTGACCGCCCGGCAGCCGTGGCTGTCGATGGGGACAGAGTTTTTCGCTGGGACCTGGACAAGACCTACCTCGTCTCCCACTTCGAGTCGTTGAGGGGGCTCCTCGCCGTGCCCTTCGAAAAGGGGGCGGACAAGGTGGCGCTGCCGGGTGTCGCGGCCGTCATCAAAGGCCTGCACCGAAATGAAGAGCGGCGCGGAAATCGTGCCCACGTATTCTTTCTCTCGGCGTCCCCGCCGCAGATCGGCGGAGCGATTCGAGAGAAGCTCGCGATCGATGAAATTCGCTACGAAGGCATTACGTTCAAGGATCAAGTCGCTCACTTGGTTCGTGGGCGCTTCGACGCTTTGCGAGAGCAGATCGGATACAAGCTCGATCAGCTGTTGACCTCGGCGCGAGCGATCTCCCCCGATGCGGTGGAATTCCTGTTCGGCGACGATTGGGAATCCGACCCCTTCGTCTACAGCCTGTACGCCGATGTGCTCGCGCGGCGCGTGACCGCAGATCTGGTGCAGGATGTTTTGGCGCGCGCGCGTGTACACCGTCACTACGTGCAGCGCATCTGCTCTCACCTCGAATTGCTGTCGGCAGGCCCGATCGCACATCGCGTGCCGTGGATCTTCGTGCTTCGCCAGCGTCGCGCACTGCCGGTCGAGCTCGAGTCGCTCGGATCACGCGTGGTCTGGTTCGACAACTACTTCGAATGCGCGTTGTCGCTCTACGCTCGCGGGCTCGTCGACGTGGCGGCCGTACTGGACGTATGTCGCGCCAGCGGCCTCGATGCCCACGCCGCTGCAAAGAGCTACTCGAGCACCTCGGAGCGTGCGCCGGCGGAGCGCGCTCACTTCGAGCCGGCTCGACGCGGGTTGCTCGACGCCGGGCTCATGACGTGGACGCCGCCGGGTCGCTTTCGCGTGCGTGTCGCGGCTTGGTGGCGAGAACGGCGCGGGGGTCCGCGGCTCCCGGCACCGCAGGTTGGCGGCGTGCCCGACTACGCGACGCTCGTCGACCGCTGGTCGCATCGACGTCGTAAGGAGAGACGATGAATCATGCCCACGCCTGACGCATCGGTCGTGATGACCACGGTACCGGACGATGACCTCGCGAGTCGTATCGCGCGAAGCCTGGTGGAGCAGGGCCTCGCTGCTTGCGTACAGCGGTTACCGATCCGATCCACGTTCGCTTGGCAGGGGCGCATCGAAGAAGCTTCGGAGATCCTCCTGCTGATCAAAACGACGAAAGCCTCGTTCGAAGCGCTCGAGCGACGCATTCACGAGATGTCGCCGTACCAGGTCCCCGAAGTGATCGCGCTCGATGTCGCGAGGGCGGCGCCGGCCTACGCCGCGTGGCTCACCGACTCGTGCAAAGGCACGAAGCATCAGTGATTCGCGATCTCGAGTGGATCCGGCGGCGGGGCTTTCGCTTCCAAGGCGTACACCTCGTCGGGCGGATCTTCTTCGACGAGAAGCGCGTCCATCTCGAGTCGGAGTAGGCGCTGGTTCGCTTCCAGGGCATCTGCTCGATCGGCGAACGGGCCAACGCGTACGCTGAACGGGAAATCGGAACGACCGGTGAACTTTAGGTAGGCCGTCTCGCCTCGAGTCGCGAGCCGCCGACCGACCGCATCGGCTTCCCGGCGAGTGCGGAAGGCGCCAACTTGCACGCAGTAGCGCACGGCCGGCCAAGCGCGATAGCGACGGTCCGCCAACCGGATTTCCACCTTGGCGGTGCCACGATAGACCATGTCGAGAGCGCGAGCTGCGGCATGCGAAAGGTCGAGCACTCTTCCCTGCTTGTAAGGTCCACGATCGTTCACCCGAACCCGCACCGTCCGATCGTTCGTCAGGTTGCGTACGTCTATCCAGGTCCCGAGCGGCAAGCTGCGATGTGCCGCCGTCATTGCGTCCTGGTCGTAGCGCTCGCCGCTTGCCGTCGAATTGCCGTGGAAGCCGGGCCCGTACCAAGAGCTCACGCCCACCTCCGTTCCGCTGATGGTGATCGCGGGGGGAGGGTACGCCCGATCGACGAGGGAGTGAGACGGCTTCGCGGTTCCCGAGCAGGCAGGCGCAAGCGCGAGTGTAACGACGATGCAGGAGAGATGCGCGATTCGCAACGGCATTTACCTCCGGACCGCCCTATGATACCTAACGATTCCGCGCGTTTCGCTTCGCGCCCTACTCGAACGGCAAGTGCGCCGTCATCGCACTCGAGGCGCGGCCGAGTCATCGCCATGTCCGGACACTCGAGATGGAGTTCGATCAAGCACAAGAAGGCGGCGAAAGACGCCAAACGCGGTAAGCTCTTCAACAAGCTCATCAAGGAGATCACCGTTGCCGCGCGTCTCGGCGGGGCGGATCTCAATGCCAACCCGCGGCTTCGAGCGGCTGTAGTTTCGGCCCGAGCGGCCAGCATGCCCGCCGATACGATCGAGCGCGCGGCCAAAAAGGGTGCAGGCGAGCTCGAGGGAGTCGAGTACGTCGACATCAGCTACGAGGGCTATGGCCCGGGTGGGGTGGCGATCATGCTCGAGTGTCTGACAGACAACCGGAATCGTACCGTTTCGGAAATTCGTAGTCTTTTCAGTAAGAACAGCGGCCATATCGGAGAAGCAGGATGTGTTTCCTGGATCTTCGAGCGCATGGGCCAGATCCGCACCGGCTCTGCCGCAGCAGAACTGGAAGCGGCTGTTCTCGAAGCCGCGGTAAACGCCGGCGCGAGCGACGTAGTCGCCGAAGACGGCTGCTTCGTCGTGAGTACAGCACCCGAGAGTCTCGAGCCCGTGCGCACGGCGTTGGCGGCGGCGGGCATAGCGGTGGAGGCTGCAGAGATCGTGCTTCAACCGAAGACGATCGTAGCGCTGCAAGGTAGTGACGCCGCGCAAGCGCTACGACTTCTCGAGGTACTCGAGGATCACGACGACGTGCAGCGAGTTTCCGCCAACTTCGAGATCGACGACGAGGAGCTCAAGCGACTTTCCGCGTGAGTACCGGGCGGAGGGGAGACCGACACTTGCGCGTCCTCGGGATCGATCCTGGAACCGTCATCACGGGCTGGGGAGTGGTTGAGGTGCGTCGCGGCAGCATGCGGCACCTTGCGTCCGGAACGATTCGTGCTGGCCGCGGCGAGGTGGCGTCGCGTCTCGGCTTCATCTACGCCGAGCTCGGCGCGGTGTTGGTCGAGCACGTGCCGGACGCCGTTAGTTTGGAACGGAACTTCCTCGCTCGAAACGTCCAGAGCGCGTTTCGACTAGGAGAGGCCCGCGGCGTCGCCATGGCCGCCGCAGCGGCCCGAGGGGTGCCTCTCTCGGAGTACACGCCCGCCACCATCAAGAAGTGCGTTGCAGGTCACGGCGGCGCGGACAAGGCGCAGATCCAAAAAGCGGTGGCACGACTTCTCGGCATTTCGCAGCGGCTCGCGGCGGATGAAGCGGACGCCCTCGCTGCCGCGGCCTGCCATGTGCTTCGGTCCGGGTTCGAGGCGCGCGTCCGGGCCGCGAGCGTGAGGCAGAAGCCGGCCGTTCGCCTCGGCGCCGTGATCCGTGCGAGAGTGCTCGGCTGATGATCGCTCGACTCCGCGGTAAATTGCTCGAAAAGATACCCTCGCAGGTCGTGATCGACTGCGGTGGCGTCGGCTATCAAGCGTTCACGTCGCTACGAACGTTTTGCCGGCTGCCCGAGGCGGGCGCCGACGTGGACCTCGTTACGGTGACGAATCTGCGCGAGAACGCGCTCGAGCTCTTCGCCTTTGCCGAAGCGCGCGAGCGCGACCTGTTCCAGTTGCTGCGTACGGTCTCGGGGATCGGACCGCGGCTCGCGCTGTCGGTGCTGTCCGGCATCGACGCTACCGATCTTGCCGAGGTGCTCGCGAGCGGCGACGTCGATCGATTGGTCGCCGTTCCAGGTGTTGGGAAGAAGACGGCCGAACGAATGCTCGTGGAGCTGAAGGGCAAAGTCGTGGCCCAAGCGGTCGAGCGCCCTCGCACGGCGATCACGGACATCGAGAGTGATGCCGTGCTCGCGCTTGTGAGCCTCGGCTACAAGCCGTTGGACGCGCGGCGCGCGGTCAGCGCCACCGTAAGCCAGGCCGGTACATCCATCGAAGAGTTGATCAAGCGCTCGCTTGCGCGGTTGACGACGTGAGCGAGACGCCTTCCAGATCCGATGCCGTCAGCCCGGTCGCCGCGAGCGAAGACCTCGTCGGCGAGGTGAGCCTCCGGCCGAAGACTCTGGCCGAGTACATCGGCCAGACGGCCGTCCGCGAGAATTTGGACATCACCATTCGCGCAGCACGCGGTCGGAGCGAGCCGCTGGATCACGTGCTGCTCATGGGCCCGCCGGGCCTCGGCAAGACGTCGCTCGCGCACGTCATCGCGAACGAGATGGGAGTTCGCCTGCACCAGACGAGCGGGCCCGCCATCGAGAAGGCGGGAGAGCTGGCCGCGATCCTGACCGCGCTCGAAGCCGGTGATCTCCTTTTCATCGACGAGATCCATCGTCTCGGCCGAACGATCGAGGAGATTCTGTACCCGGCCATGGAAGACGGCAGGATCGACCTCGTCTTGGGCGACGGAGCGGCGGCGCGGACCATCTCGCTCGACCTCGCGCCTTTCACGCTGGTTGGCGCGACGACTCGCTCGGGTCTGCTGTCGTCGCCATTGCTCTCGCGTTTCGGCTCGGTGTTCCGTCTGGACTTTTACGATCCGAAGGAGCTCGCCTCGATCGTCGAGCGCTCCGCGCGTCTCTTGCACGTGCAGGTCGACAGTGAGGCGGCGTGCCGTATCGCGGAGCGATCGCGCGGTACCCCGCGTGTTGCGAATCGCTTGCTGCGCCGTCTGCGAGACTACGCGCAGGTCCGTGCGACAGGGCGCATCACTCCGGACGTCGTGGCTGCCGGGTTCGACATGCTCGGGGTGGACGCCGCCGGCTTCGACGCGATGGATCGCCAACTGCTGCTGGCGATCGTGGACAAGTTCGACGGCGGCCCGGTCGGGCTCGATACACTGGCTGCTTCGATCGGCGAGGACGCCGGCACGCTCGAAGACGTCTTCGAGCCCTACCTGCTCCGCGAGGGGTTCATCCAGCGGACGCCGCGCGGCCGCGTCGCTACTGCGCGGGCTTACGCTCACTTCGGCAAGACACCCCAGCGCGGACAACCCCCGTTGTTCGAGTGACCTCGCGCGTGGTGCCTCCGAGCGGCGCGTCGCCTCCGATGGCACCCGTAGAGCGGCGGCGCCGCCGAAGGGAAGGCCTGCTGATCATCGCCGCGGGCCTCGCGGTCGTGATCTTCGCGCTTTGGGAGCTCAGGCGCCCGGGTGCGACCGATGCCGCTGCGGGCAACGTGTTCTCGTTCTTCGTCGTCAACGTCAACATCATCCTGCTCTTGTTGCTGATCTTTCTCGTTCTCCGCAACGTGCTGAAGCTGGTCCTCGAGCGCCGCCAGAGGATTCCTGGCAGCCATCTGAGATCGCGGCTCGTCGTCGCCTTCACCAGCATCGCCCTGTTTCCCGCCGTCGTCATGCTGCTCATCTCACTCGAGTTCAGCACGAACGCGATCGACGATTGGTTCAACCACACGGTCGAGGAGTCGCTCGTCAGCGCCTCGCAGCTGGCGCAGACCTACTATCGAACGACCGCCGACCAAGCGCTTCATCATGCACGTCGGATGGCCGGAGAGATCGGACCCGACGTCGGGGGCGACGCGACGGTTTCGCGCCGGGATGCACTCGCCGCAGCGGTGGGAAAGTACCAGGCGGATTTCGCGCTCGGGACCGTAGAGGTCTACGACCCGAAGGGCGCGCGTATCGCGAGCTTCGCGAACGAGAGTGTCGCGACCGGCGCGCCGCGCGAGCCTAGCCCGGGTCTCGTCGCGCTCGCGCTCGGCGACGAAGAGCCGCTTCGTGTCGAACGTCTCGGAGCGAGTGACGTCGTGCGCGCCGCGTCTGCGGTGCGTGACCCAGACGGGACCGTCACGGCCGTGGTCGTCGTCGACTATCTCGTGCCCGAGAGTGCGAGAGCGTGGAGCGAGAGGGCGCTCGATTCGTACCATGAGTACCGCAAGCTCAAGCTCAACAAGCAGCCGTTCAAGAACGTCTACGTCCTCACCATGGCACTCGCATCCCTCGTCGTCGTATTCTCGGCGACGTGGCTCGGGCTCTATCTCGCTCGCAGCATCACGGAGCCTCTCGCTCGCGTATCGGACGCGACACGCAAGGTCGCCGAAGGGCAGTGGGACGTGGAGCTGTCCGAAGAGGGCGGCGACGAGATCGGCACCTTGGTCCGTTCGTTTACGAGCATGACCGCCGATTTGAAGGCGAGCCACGCGTCGTTGGAAGAACGACGGCACTACATCGAAAACATTCTCGCTCACATCGACGCGGGCGTCATTGCCGTTGACACGGCCGGGCGTATCACGGCGGTCAACGCGGGAGCCATATCCCTGCTCGGCATCGCCGCCGAGCGCTCGATCGGGTTGCCGGCTTCGGATGTGTTCGCGCGCGCCGGCTACCCCGAAGTTGCGGAGACGCTCGACGGCCTCGCTGCCGGAAGCGTGCCGTCCGGCGCACGCCGAAGCGTCACGCGTGAGAGCGAGGGTCGAACGCTGGCCGTGACGGCCACGCGACTCGTCGGGTCGAACGAAGATCGCCACGGTTCCGTCTTGTTCTTCGAGGATGTTTCCCAGATCGCATCCGCGCAGCGAGTCGAGGTGTGGCGCGAGGTCGCGCGCCGCATCGCGCACGAGATCAAAAATCCACTGACGCCGATCCAGCTCTCCGCGCAGCGAATGCAACGGAAGCTCGCGAGCCGGCTCGAGGGCGAAGACCGCACCGTTCTGGAGGATTGCACGCGCACGATCGTCACCGAGGTCGACGAGCTGAAGCGTCTGGTGGACGAGTTCGCAGCATTCGCGCGTCGCTCTCCCGGAGAGAAGCGCCCTCAAGACCTGAATCAGCTCGTGGAAGAGACCCTTCCGCTATTCAGCCAGGCGCGCCCGGAGATCTCGATGCGATTCGAGCCCGGCCCCTCGCTGCCGCTCGTCGATCTCAATCGAGACGCTGTGAAGCGTGTGCTCGTGAACTTACTCGACAACGCGGTCGCGGCGGTGAGCGGCGAGATCAAGGGCCCTATGCGCGAAGGCTCGCGACGGGAGATCGTCGTGAAGACGCGATACGACGCCGATCTCGACCGCGCTTGTCTCGAGGTATCCGACACGGGGCCCGGCGTGTCGGCCGACGTGCGCGCGCGCATTTTCGAGCCCTACTATTCGACGCGCGCAGGCGGCACCGGGCTCGGCCTGGCGATCGTGGCATCGATCGCGGCCGACCATCGGGCCTTCGTGCGCCACCGAGAGAACTCGCCCTGTGGTAGTCGCTTCGTGGTCGAATTTCCGGCATCGTCTTCGGCAGGATCGACATGAGCTCGCGTGCCGTCGAAGAGCGCCCGACGAGTGCGAGCGAGACCATTCTGGTCGTTGATGACGACGCACGCGTCACGCGTTCGGTCGAGACGGTACTACGCGACGAAGGGTTCGCCGTGGTGATTGCAGCGGGCGGCGCCGAAGCGCTGAGCGTCGTCGAGTCGATCACACCCGACCTCGTTCTTCTCGACGTCTGGATGCCGGACCTCGACGGGATCGAGGTGCTACGTCGGCTCCGCGAGCGATGTCCCGGTATTCCCGTGGTCGTGATCTCGGGTCACGGCACGGTGGATCTCGCAGTGAAGGCGACGCGCCTCGGCGCGGTCGATTTCATCGAGAAGCCGTTTTCGATCGACGGTCTCTTGGGCGCGGTGAAGCGCGCGTTGGGGCACGCCATGCCCTCGGATGACGTCGAGGTTGCGGAGAAAGGGAGTCACGGTGTCGCAGCGGGCCATCGGGGTCCGAAAACCCGGCGCAGAACCTTGGCGAGCAGCGTCGTCAGTGGTGGCCTCGGGCTCCACAGCGGAGTCCGAACGGGACTCATCTTGCACCCGCTCCCACCGGGCTCCGGCATTCGCTTCGCTCGCGTCGGCGGCGAAGGACATTTGGCCGCGACCGTCGAGAACGTCGATTCCACCGGGTACGCGACGACGCTCTACAAAGACGGAATGGTGGTGCGCACGGTGGAGCATCTCATGGCGACGCTCCACGCCTACGGCATCACCGACCTGATGGTGAAAGTCGACGGAGAGGTGCCGATTCTGGATGGCTCGGCGCTTCGGCTCTGCGAGTTGATCGACTCGGTCGGGACGCGGGAGCTCGATGCGTCGGTCGAAGCGCTTGCGGTGGATCACGAGGTGAGGGTGGACGCTGGCGAGGATCGTTCGATTGCAGTGACGCCGTACGACGGGCTTCGCGTCACGTACGAGCTCGTCTATCCGGAGCCCATCGGATCGCAGACCTACGTCTTCGAGCTCACCGGAGCGGAAGCGTTCAAGTCTCAAATTGCGCCGGCCCGGACCTTCGGCTTCGTGGAAGAGATTCGAGCGCTCGAGGCGGCGGGCCTCGGTCAAGGCGGCCAGCTCGGCAACTTCATTCTCATCGGGGAGAGCGGCATCGTGAACACCGAGCTCCGATTTCCCGAAGAGCTCGCGCGCCACAAGATTCTCGACATCCTGGGTGACCTCTATCTGCTCGGGCGACCGCTCCGCGCTTCGGTACACGCGCGCAAGACCGGTCACGCCCAAAACGTCGAGCTCGTCCGGCGGCTGAAAACGCTGGTCTGAGAAGTCAGCGGGCGCCTCCGGGACTACTTAACGCCGGCGAGTTGGATGGACGAAGTCGTGCCGACGATGCGGTAGCGGCGCCATCCGTCTTTCTCCGTTGCTTTCGGCAGGAGCGCGAGAATGGCCTTCGATCGCGCCGAATCGTCCAGGCGCTTCGCTCGCAGCTCGACCTCGATCCGCGGGGTGGACCGCGAGATGTCGACCTTCGCAGCCGCGGTTTCCCACTGGAGGCCTTCCGCTTCGGCTTCCGCCCGCGTGATGACGATGCGGCCCGAGTCGAGCCTCGCGTCTACGTGCATGTGCGTGAACTCCCAGCGACCGATCGGTTGCGGCTCGCGACGCTTTCCCGACGTCTTTGCCGGCCTCGCGCCAGGAAGATAGCCCGATAGCGAGCCTTCGCGCCCATCGAGAACGAGCGAGCCGGTGCGGGCGAGGAGCGCTGCGTGTTTTCCGTTTCCGAATCCTTCGAGAGCCAACTCCCCGCTGAATTTTCCGCCGACGGCAGGACCGACGAGCTCGAGACAAGTCGAAGGGTCGACTTCGTCGAAGCGGAGGTCGAGAACGCGTGTCGCTTCGGCGTTCTCACCGCGCCGTCGATCGAGTGTTCCGCTGAGCGCTCCGGCGCAAGCGTCAGCGGAGAAGCGGAGCCCGCCCGTGAGTCCGATGCCGATTCGGAGAGAGTCGATCGAAGCGCGAAACCCGCCTTGCGATAGCACCAGCTCGTCGAGCCTGTACCCCAGCGGCCAGATCTGAGGGTGGACGTCCCGGACCGTTGCCGCGACTCCACTGCCGCCGAGTCGCGACGCGAGCAGGTGCCTCACGACAAGCTCGTGAGGAAACGTCCAAAGCAGGAAGGCGACCAAGAGGGCGGCGAAAACGACGCCGCGTTTCATGGCTTCTCGACCATGGCCGTGACCACAGTCGCGTCGAATCGTGCCTTGTCGTCATAGCGTCGCTTCATCTCGACGCGCTTTACGTAGACCGGCTCCGCCGCCTGCTCGATCTTCCGAAGAAAACCCACTACTTCGGTCAGTGGAACCGACGAGAGCCTCACCTCGACGAGGCTTTCCTCTTCACCGTCCCGGATCTTCCGTCGGCTGGGATTCATGGCCGCGATCGCACCCGGCGAGATCGTGGCCGAAGCGGACTTGTCGACGAACGAGAACAGCGAGAAGTCTTCGGCGGTTTTCCTCGTGCTTTCGAGGCGGCCGAGTGAGCGCTCGATCTCGGTGATTCGCGACGCTGTTTTCCGCATCGCGACTACGTCGTCGGAGAGCGTGACGATTCGTTGCTCGAGCCGCGCTCTGCTCCGGACGATCGGCTCGACGATTCCGAGGTAAGCGCCCGCTAGGACGAGCAAGCCGACGAACACCGAAATGAGGCGCTGCTCGCGCGGGCTCAGCCTCGCGAACCCGGCGACGGCCGCATGAAGGATCTGACGGAGTCGCTCGCTCATGCGTCCGGCTCCGCTCCGCCGAGCCGGATCGTGAGCTCGAATTGTACGCCTTCGCCGGTCGCGGCCGAGCGAACGTCACCGACGTCGACGTTCTGGTAGGACGTCGAAGTGCGGAGTATCTCCTGAAGCCGCGTGACCGTTTCGAAGCTGCTGGCCTGACCGCGAAGGCGAACGTTTGGGGGATCGAAAGCGTAGCTCTCGAACTCCACCTCGACGTCGCCGGGCACAGCCTCCGACATCGCGACCAAGATGCCGAGCGCGCTGTCGGCGCTCGTGCCGCCTTGTAGCTCGGCTTGCCGACGCACGAGCTCTTCGAGCTTGAGGTCGAGCTTCATTCGAAGCCCGGCGCCACCGGGAACGCCGGGCATCGCGGTCGCGAAAACACGCTCCGCCGCGCGCTCTTGGCGCGCCGAGTGACGCATCAGCCGGGCGGTGTCCAAACCGGCGGCGAGCGCGAGAAGGATTCCCGTCGCGGCGGCCCACGGTGCGAAGCGTCGCAAGAGCTCCCGCCTCTCGGTGCTCGAGGAGTCAGGCGCAGCACCGCTCCCTGCAAAACTCACGATCGGCGGCTCGGCGTTGCCGCCGGCGACCAACACCAATCCGACGACAGTAGTCAGACCCCGCCATGCCGACTGTGCACGGTCGGCGAGAGCGACGGGGCAGTCGATCGGCAGAAGCTCCACTCGAATGTCGTCGAGCACGGATGCGACGGTCTCGGCCGCGATCTCGTGATGGTGGCCACCGAGCACGGCACGCTCGGCTCCCGCCTCTAGCGTTCTCACGGCCCAGCCGAGATCTCGCGCGAATCCCGGCTCGGTAGCCGCCGCGATTACGCGTAGGCCGGTGATCTCGCCTTTGTCGGAGGCCGCCACGATGCTGCAGTCGACGCCTACGTCGACGACGACGGAGGATTGCTCGGGATCGAGATGCGATCGGTACGCCGCCAACACTGCCGTCGGCTCCCACACCCATTGCGATGGCGCTAGGCCGAGCGCCTCGATGGATTTCGAAAGCTCCTCGATCGTGCTCTTTCGAGCCATTGCGGCGAGGACTCTGCCGCTACGTCTCGCGCCGGCGGTATCGAAAGCCGTCATGCCGTCGTCTAGAGAGAGAGGCACATGCTCCTCGAGCGCGGGTCCGACGGCTTGCGCGAGCCGTCGATGGTCGCGGAACGGCAAATCGAGGAAACGGTAGAAGGCCGCGCGTGCTGGAAGTGCGCAGACCACGCGGTCCCAGCGCCGACTGGCGAGCAGCTCGGTAATCGGTGCGGATCCGACGGGCGCGGTCGCGAGAGCGGTGATTCTGAGCGAGCGCAGCGTCGACTCGGCCACGGCCGCGCTGACCCAGCCGGCCGCAGAATGCAGCGCGAGCACGTTCGTTGCCACGCGCTAGAACGCTCCCCCGGCCGGCGAAGCCGTACCGGCGATCTCGTCGAGTGCCACCGCCTCTTCCATCATCTTCGGGTCGATCAGGGGGCCGCGCTGCGGGAGGTAGTACACTAGCCGTACTTCCCACTCGGTGCGATTCGCCGGCGCGCCCTCCGCCGGGTAGGGCCGTCTGAGCAGAGCCGTGACCGAGTGGTAGAAGCCGTCGACCTCTGCCGTTGCCTCGACGCGAAAGTACTCGCTGCGATAGCCGAGAAGGGACTCGAAGGGGAGCGCGCGAGTCGCGCCGAGCGCGGCGCGGAGCGCTTGCGCGTCGACGAGCGGCTTTGTGCAACGCGCCTGCTGCAGTTGGGCGAGCACGGTCGGATCATCGAGATCCTCGTGCAGCGACGCCAACAGCTCGAGAGGGGCGGTGTTGACGTTGATCTCGTCCACGGAAGGGTCGAGCACGGTGGCGAGACGACCGAGCTCGATCAAGTCGGCTGCGCTCACGTTCGGCAAGAGGCCGAGCTCGCCGAAGCTCGCGAGCGGTCCTGCGCGGACGGGATAAGAAAGGGTCTTGCCGCGCCGAACGAGCCCGGAGGGGAGGGACACGCTGAGACCACGCGCACCTCGATTCGTCCACTCGGAAATGGTGTCGATCAGCTGCGGGGAGATGCCGAGCCCCGCGAGTAGTCGAGCGAAGCGCTCTCGCTCCGAGCGTCCGCCGCGCGCGAGCCGGTTCAAGTTGTAGAAGCCGGTCTCGTCGCGGATTCGGATCGCGAGCCTGTGCGCGTCGAACGTGTCGAGCCTACAGCCGCGACCCACGTTGGCGGGACAGACGGAGGGGCCCTCCGGCTCGCATCGCTGCGCCCAAAGCTCGGTCAAACCGTCCGCCTCTTTCTCTTCGCCGCCCTGCTGCATCGAATAGAGGAGCGGCGCACGCGCGAGCATTTCGGCCGCGACTGCGACGCCGGACTCGGCGACCAGGCGCGCTTGGCGGACTCGAGTCCACGCGACCGTGCGACGATATTCGACCTGGGAACGATACGTGAACTCCAGCACCGCGACCGTGAGCAGCGCCACGGCAAGAAGCACAACGAGCAAGGCGACGCCGCGCTCGCTCCGCTCAGCCACCACGCCCCCCGAGCGGTATCAATACGATGGTCGATAGCTCGGTCGTACGCCCGTCCGAGTCGAAGAGCTCGAGTCGAATGTCGACGAGACGCGGACCGAGAGATCGTAGCGACGTCGTCTCCTCCGGCTCCCAGCGCTCGAGCTCCGCTCCGCGATCCACGAAGCGGAGATCGATGCGGGCGAGACCTTTGACGAGAACGGTACGGAGAGCCGAATCGAGGTCGTCGTCATCGGCGAGGGGAGGGCGGAGCTCGTAGCGGACCAAATACTGCGGCCCGTCTGCGCTCGCGCCGTCTCGCGCCCGGGGTGCGGCGTCGAGATCTTCCCCATCCTCGGAATCTTCCACGCGGTAGACGACGCGCGATTGGTCGATGAGCACCGCTCCGGGTGCGTCGTCACGATCGGCACCGATGGTCGCGGACCGTCGCGTCGTTCGTACGGTGAGATCGAGGAGAGGAAGGTCGGGCGTCTGGTTCTCGCCGTTCCCGGAAGAAAGGAAACGTGGCTTTCCAACTGGAAACGCTCCGACCGAAAGACTCCCTTTGAGGTCCTGCTCCAGCCAGTCGAGAGCCATGCGCGCGCGCGCGAAAACGTCTGCGCGCGATACAGCGTAGTCACGCGACTCGAGCGTTTGAGTAAACGTCCCGTAGAGCACGGCCGCCACGACACCGAAGATGACGAGGGCGACCAACATCTCGAGCAGCGTGACGCCGCGCGCCCCCTTGCTCGTCACGGAGGACCGCCTTGCCGTACGATGAAATCGAAAGCGAGGATTTCGCGGCCGTCGTCCGCGCTCGGCGCGTCGAGAATGGAAACGCGGACACGGCGCAGGTTTTCGAGACCGGTGGGCTCGACGTCGCGCCTCCACGAGAGGCCGTGCGCGAGTGCGCCGCCCACTCGCTCGCCGGACGCCTCCGACGGCTCCTCATCTAGTGCGACGAAACCCCCGCTCTGGATCCCGATCGGCGGAAACGTTTCACTCTGTGCTTCGGCGGCGAGACGCGAAGCGAGCAATGCCGCAAGCGTCGTCTGCTGGCTCTCCGCGAGCAGGCGGATGTTGCGGGCGTGGAGCCCCACCAAGCTCACGAGTGCGACGCCGAGAATCGCGACGGCGACGAGAATCTCGAGGAGCGTGAAGCCGCGGGCTCGAGCGCCGTTTGCTGCCCTGGCTCTCACGCGTCAGTCGCTCGGGCGGGGGCTCGAGGGATCGTCGAGCTCGACGCGACCGGTCACTCCGTCCATCGAGAGCCGGGAACTGCCATCGCTCTCGTCGGCGAGAATGATGACGGTGCCGGGAGAGTCTCCTTCCGGGTGAAAAAACAGATCTACGACGCCGCTCGACGCGAAGGTAGTCGCCGTCTCGACGCTCTCCACCGTCACCCCACCGGCGAGAGTCGCCGATCGAGCGAGCGGCGCCCACTCCTCCTCGTAAGCCTCGTCATCGCGCTCTTTGACGCCTGCGGGTGCGGCTCCGACCTCGTAACGTGACTCGTCCAAATGGAGGCGCAGACGAAACGTGCGGCCGCGCAGCGATGCTTCGTCGTGTAGGTAGCCGAGCAACGCGGCTAGGCGGCGAGCCTCCGACTCGCGACGGGCTTGTCCGAGCTCCATCAACCGCGGCGCGACGAAGGACAGCAGAATCGCGAGGATCACGAGCACGAGCGCGAGCTCGATGAGTGTGAACCCTCGAGCGGCCTCGCGCCGCTGATCAGAAATTTCTCGTATCGAGGTCGGCATCCACGCCGTCGCCGCCTTCCTCTCCGTCCGAGCCGAGCGAGCGCAGCACGTAGCTCCGACCGTCGCTCCCATACAAGAACTCCTGGTTCCAAGGATCGAGGGGCACGCGTTCGAGGTAGCCCTCTTCGCGGTAGCTCCGGGCCGCGGGGCCTTCGGCGGGCGGCTCGACGAGCGCGGACAATCCTTGCTCCGTGGTGGGGTAGGTCCCGGAGTCGAGCTTGTACATGCCGAGGGCGGTTTCCACTGCCTTCATGTCGGCCATCGCCTTGGTGACGCGTGCCTCGTCGGTTCGACCGAGGATCCGCGGTGCTGCAAGCGAGATCAGCAGACCGAGGATCATGACGACGACGAGAATTTCGAGAAGCGTGAATCCTTTCTGATGCACGCCCGGAGACTATCGAATGAGTTGGTTCATCTCAAAGACCGGCAGCAATACCGCGAGGACTACGACCAGGACCACGCCTGCCATGGCCAGGATCATCAGGGGCTCGAGGAGGCTCGACATGGTCTCTACATTCACCCGAACCTCCTCGTCGAGGGTCTCGGCGGCCCTCGTCATCATCGAGTCGATGGCACCGCTCTTCTCTCCCACGGCGATCATGTCGAGCACCATCGGGTTGAAGAGGTCTCCCCGCGAGAGCGAGGGGGCGAGCTGCTCACCGCGTGAAACGGCGGCTGATGCTTCGACCAAGGCGTCGGAGACGAGGGCGCTGCCGGTTACGCCGCGACTCACCTCGAGCGCATCGACGAGCGTCATGCCGCCGGCGAGGGTGGTGGACATCGTGTGGGCGAAGCGTGCCATCGCAACGTTGCGCATCACGGTCCCGAGCCAGGGAAGGCGGAACAGGATTCGCTCCACCCGCCGTGATCCGGCCTCCGTCTGCGAATACTGGCGAAGCGCGAGCGCGGCGGCCGCTGCTACCGCGAGCAACACGAGCCCATAGTCCGCGAGAATCTGCCCCGCGGCCATCAGCATTCGCGTCGGCAGGGGCAGGGTTTGCCCCGCCTCGAGGAAGACCCGTGTCACTTGAGGGACGACGTACGAGAGGAGGAAGACGACGATGCCGGTGCCGACGAGCATCATGACGGCGGGGTAGGTCATCGCCGAGCGAAACTGGGCCTGGAGCCGCGCGTTCGCCTCGGCGTGGTCTGCGATCTGCGCCAGCACGCGGTCGAGCGCGCCGCTCGCTTCACCCGCCCTCACCATGCCGATGTAGACGAGTGGAAACACGGACGGGTGCTTGCGGAGCGCGCGTTCGAAGCTCTCGCCCGCGGTGATGTCCGTTTGCACGGCCGTGAGCGCAGCGGCGAGCGCGGGCGGAAGCTGGCGATTACGAACCGAGCCGACCGCGTCGACCAGCGGCACGCCCGCGGAAAGCAGGGTCGACAGCTGGCGGAGTGCGCGTGAGAGATCTCGCGCGCGCACTCGTCGATTGCCGCCGAGGGATCGCACGCCGGCCGAAGTGCTCGTCTCGCGAACGTCGGAAGCAAGTACGCCTTGCTCTCTAAGTCGCGCTCGCGCCGCTCGTGGGCTGTCCGCTTCGACGACACCGGAAGTCGACCGGCCCTGGAGAGATAGGCCTTTGTAGACGTACGACGGCACCGGCTACTCGACGTCCGCCGCGGTTACGCGAAGCACTTCGGCTACCGACGTGATCCCGGCTCGCACTTTTGCCGCGCCGTTGTCGCGAATGGTGGCCATGCCGCGGGCGACCGAGACCTCGCGAATCGTCGCCGCATCGCCGCGCTTCATGACGTAACCGCGCACGGTGTCGTCCATCACGAGCAGCTCCTGGATGAGCGTTCGCCCGCGGTAGCCGCTTTGTCGACACGCGGCGCAGCCGGGACCGATGCCGCGAAGCTTGCTGTTGTCGCCGAGCATGTAGCCGAGGCCGAGCTCCGGGAGGCCGCTCTCGACGGGCGTGACGGACACGGAGCAGGTAGGGCAGAGACGCCGGACGAGCCGCTGCGCGAGGATTCCGATCACCGAGGACGAGACCAGGAAGGGCTCGATCTCCATGTCGAGAAGCCGCGTGATCGCGCTGAACGAGTCGTTCGTGTGGAGGGTGCTCAGCACGAGGTGACCCGTGAGAGCGGCTTGAATCGCGATGCGCGCCGTCTCCGAGTCGCGGATTTCGCCGACCATGATCACGTCGGGGTCTTGGCGGAGAATCGAGCGAAGCCCCGCTGCGAACGTCAGCTCGATCTTTGGATTCACCTGGATCTGGCCGACGCCCGGCAACTGGTACTCGACCGGATCCTCGATTGTGATGATGTTCTTCTCGACCGAGTTGATCTCGGAGAGAGCGGCGTAGAGCGTCGTCGTCTTGCCGCTTCCCGTCGGGCCGGTGACGAGCAGGATGCCGTGACTCTGGTGAGTGAGCCGTCGGATCTGTTCCAGGTTCGTGCCCGTCATGCCGAGCTCTTCGAGACCGAGGCGCGTGGAGCTCCGATCGAGGAGACGCATCACGACCCGCTCGCCGAACAAGGTGGGGAGTGTCGACACGCGAATGTCGATCTCTCGGCCCGCGACCCGCGTGCGAATGCCGCCATCCTGTGGCAAGCGTTTCTCCGCGACGTTCATCGAGGCCATGACCTTTATGCGTGACACGATCGACGCATGAATGCGTCGCGGCGCCGCCAGCACTTCCATCAGCATGCCGTCGATCCGGTAGCGAATCGATGTGTGGCGCTCGAACGGCTCGATGTGAATGTCGCTCGCGCCGTCTTTCGCGGCGCGGAACGCGATTCCGTTGACGAGCCGAATGATCGGCGCTTCGTCGTCCGCGTCGAGAAGATCGGGAACTTCGAGACGCCCCTCGTCGACGTCGATCGCATGCGAGGACTCGAAGCCTTCGACGAGGCTCTGGTTGCTCGACGACGCCCGGTCGAAGGCGCGCGTGATTCCGTCTCGAAGCACCGGTGCCGGCACGACCACCGGATCGATCTCGCGGCCGAAGTGCACACTCAGATCGCTGAGCGGGCCGACGGCGAGGGGATCGGAAGTGACCACCGTAACCCGCTCGGCGTGCAGCGTGACCGGCAGCAGGCGATGGCGCCGACAGAACTGCACGGTCAGTCCGGCAAGAAGCTCCGGGCTCGTTTCTTCGGCGATGTCGGGGGAGAACGGGAGCCCCAAATGTTCGGCGACGAGAGCGGCGTAGCGAGCCTGGGGAAGCTGCGCGACCTCTTCGAGATGAGCGCCGAGATCGCGATCCTGCGCCGATTTTCGTCGAGCGGTGTCGATCTGCTCGCGAGTGAGGCCCGCGCGGAGCAGGAGATGATCGATCGCGCGGTCGATCGCCTCGCCCATCATCGCGCCCGCCTCAGAACTCGCCGTTCTCGATGTGTGGCCAGCCGGGGAAACGATCGCGCGGTGCGTTGCCGTCTTCGGGCTCCTCTTCCTCCGGAACGTCGTCGCGGTACTTGTCGGTCGGCATGTCGCTGAACGAATCGAGAGACTCTTCGAAACGCTTCTGGCGATCGATGGAGATGTTGGCGAGGTCGCCGCGAGATCGGATCACGTGGGGCGTGAGGAAGATGATCAAATTCACCTTCTCGTCTTTCACCGCATCGGCCCGGAAGAGCCGCCCGAGGAACGGGATGTCACCGAGCAGCGGCACCTTCGATTCGCGCTTCTCTACCGCGTTGCTGATGAGCCCGCCGATCACCGCCGTCCGCCCGTCCGCCACACTGACCGTCGTGCTCGCGCTACGCTTGCTCGTGGTCGGCCCGACCGTGTTCGCGTCGAGGATCTCCGTATCGATGACGCGCGAGACTTCCTGCTGAATGTCCAAAACCACGACGTCGCCCTCGGCGACCTGAGGGGTGACCGTGAGCTTGATGCCCACGTCTTGCCTCTCCACCGTCGTGAAAACGTTCTCGACGTTCGAGATGTCTACGCCCTGGCCGGTGATGAAGGGGACGTTCTCGCCGACCAAGATCTCCGCTTTCTGATTGTCGAGCGTGAGCAGCGTCGGAGCCGAGAGGATCTCGATGTCCTGGTCGGCCGCCAACGCGGCGAACAGCGCCGCCTGCGCAGGAATCTCCGTTCCGTCGGGCAGCTCGATGGTCTTGTCGCTCGCCGCCGCGAGGATGAGCCCGCTCAAGCTCGCGGGATTCGCGAAAGCCGTGCCCAGTTTCGCGAGGTTCGAGCGCGAGAGCAGGGTGGCATCGCCGACTTGGCCGCCGACTTGCCATTCGAAGCCGAGATCTTCGCTCTTGCTGACCGAGATTTCCGCGATGATGCACTCGACGAACACCTGCGGTCGCTCGACATCGAGCCCAACGAACAGCGCTTCGATGGTCCGGTAGTCCTGAATGGAGGAATTGACGAGAACGCTGTTCGTCGCGGTGTCGGCGCTGATGATGACGGCTTCCTCGAAGCCCGGCGCGACGTTGGAGTTGGGCGAGCCCGTCGGCGCAGCACGGGACGGTTCGGCGCCGGGTTTCGCGGGCGCAGCGGTGGCCGCGAGTCGTTGCTGACGCGCGCCGACCATGGTGCCGACGACGTCGGCGAGCTGCCCGGCGTCGGCGTAACGAGCTTGGTAGACGTGCAAACGGGAATCGCCGGGGCGGAGCGGGTTGTCGAGGCCTTTGGCGAGCTCGCGTGCACGCTTCAGGTCTGCCGCCGTTCCCATCACGATGAGCGAGTTCGTCCGCGTGTCGGGGACGATGCGAATGCTCGGCGCGGTGCCGCGCGATGCCTCGGCAGCACCTTTCTCTTTCGGCGCAGCCGCCGGCCGCCCAAGGGCGTCTTCGTGGAGAATCGTGACGATTTGCTCGGCGAGGGTCCGCGACTCGGCATGCTCGAGCGGAATCACTTCGACTGCTTGCTCGTGGCGCGGGGTATCGATGGCCCTGATGACCGCGGCGATGCGCTCGAGGTTCACGATCGTGTCGCTCGCGATCAACGTGTTCGTCGCCTGATAGGGCGTGAGCGACCCATCGCGAGAGACGAGCGTCTGAAGCGCGCTGTCGGCTTCGTCGACCGAGACGTACTCGAGCGGGATCAAACGGGTCGCATAGCCGGTACCGCCAGGGTCGCGGCCGATCACGGGACCGCCGGAGCTTCGGGCTTCCTTGAGCGGTACGACTCGCGCGACCACGCCGTCGTCGATCGTCGTCAGGCCTCGCGTGTTCAGCACCGATTGAAAGACCGCGTAGGCCTGGTCGACGGTGACGGGCTCGGGCGAGATGATCGTCACCGTTCCGGTGATCTTCTCGGAAAATACGAAATTCCTACCCGTGAGCTTGCTGATGAAGTTCACGAAGACAGGCAAGTCGACGTCCTCGAAGTGGATCTTCACCTTGCCGTTCGGATCGACCGCCGGCGCTGTCACCTCGGCCGCGATCGAGGCAAAGGCGAGCGCGAGCACGAACCCCGTGCCGGCGATCGTTCTCTGAAGCATGCTGGAAATCATCGAATCGAGTAGGTCAGCGTGTTCGGGTGGTCGTCCCGAAGCAAATCGACGGTGATCTCGTCGGATGTCTCGACCTCGTCCAGCAGTGCCAACGCGCGAGTCGGGTCGTCGAGCGTCGTGCCGTTCACGGATTGGATCACATCGCCGTTCTTGATGCCCATTCGCTCGAACAACGATCCGGCCCGAATGTTGAACACGCGAAACCCGAGGCTCTTGCCGTCTTTCAGGTAGGGGACCGCGCGCATCTGCGTCACGATGGAGCTCAAGTTCTCGATCGAATGATCGACCTCGCCCCGATCGACCAAGTAGCGGTTGTCTCCGACTTGACGAATGCCCCCGCCGGTGGCCGAGTCGGAAGCAGCAGCCGGGCCGTCGGCCGCGCTTGCGGAGCTTACTTCGGCCTCGGTGATCTCGAGCACGACGCGACGACCACCGCGAAGCACCGTCGCGGTGCGGGCATCGACGGCTACGAGCTTCGGTCCCTCGAAGACGAGATCACCGACGGCGAAGAGCTGCTGAACACCGGACTCCGCGCTCTCGATGACCGCGTAGCCGAAGCCGCCGAACTCGGCGGTGCCGCGCAGCAAGAGCTCGCCACGGACCGCCGGCCCACTTCCCGTTTCGACGATCGGCTCCGAGCCGAAGAGATTGCGCTCGAAGATCGCCGAATAGTCCGAACGCGCACGGCGAGACTCGCTCGCCGGCTCTGCACGCTCCTTCGCGCCGCCGCGAGGGGAGTCTTGGTTCGACGCGTCGAACCAGAGCTTTGCGCTCGCGCCGATCGCGAGGGCAGCGGCGCAAGCCGTGGACGCGACGAGCAAGCCATGGGCGATGCCGACGGCGCGGCGGGGGTCGAGCAGTGCTCGCACCCACGGACGTTAGGTAAATCCCCGCCGTAGTTCAAGTTTTTCGACCGCAGTCGTTGCGTCATCCGGTTGACCCCCTCGGACCAGCGGGCTATCGTTCCGCGCGCCAACGGGACCCCATGTGCCGTTGACTCCCACCACGCGATGTCGAAGCGAGAATCGGGTAGCGAGCAGGACGGCTCGACCGAGGACCCCTCACCCATCAAGGAAGACGAGCAGGTTCGCGTCCGCAGAGAGAAGCTCTCAGCACTCCGCGCTCGAGGGGCCGCATTTCCAAACGATTTTCGTCGGGACACGCTCTGCGGCGATCTCGTCGCTCGTTTCGACTCGCTCGACGGCCCGACGGTCGAGAGGGAGAGCGCCGTCTATCGTATCGCAGGCCGGGTCGTCGCAATTCGAGCCTTCGGGCGCGCGACGTTCCTCGTCCTGAAAGACGTGAGCGCCTCGACCCTACAGATCTACGCCCAGCGCGAGGTCCTCGGAGTAGAAGCGTACGAAGCCGTAAAGGCGCTCGATCTCGGCGACATCGTCGGTGCCGAAGGCGGGCTTTTCCGCACGCGGACGGGCGAGCTGACCCTCCGCTGCACGTCCGTTCGGCTCCTCGTAAAGGCACTCCGTCCTTTGCCCGAGAAATGGCACGGCTTGACCGACGTGGAGACACGTTACCGGCAGCGCTATGTGGATCTCATCGTCAACGACGACGTGCGCAAAACCTTCGCGCGACGAGCGCTCTTGATTCGACAAATGCGGGCGTTCCTCGAGGCGCGGCACTTCGTCGAGGTGGAGACCCCGATGATGCAGCCCATCGCCGGCGGCGCCACAGCGCGGCCTTTCGTCACCCATCACAATGCCCTCGGCGTGGATTTGTATCTCCGCATCGCCCCGGAGCTCTATCTGAAGCGCTTGGTGGTCGGCGGTTTGGAGCGCGTGTTCGAAATCAACCGGAACTTTCGCAACGAAGGCATCTCGACGCAGCACAATCCCGAGTTCACGATGTGCGAGTTCTACCAAGCCTACGCGTCGTACGACGATTTGATGGAGTTCACCGAGGAGATGTTCTCCGAGCTCGCGCGCGAGGTGGCGGGGTCGGAGACGGTGCTGTTCGCGGGCGAATCGATCCGCCTCGCCGCGCCGTTCGCGCGCATGACCATGGCGGAGGCGGTCGCGTCGAGCTCACGACTGAGCGTCGAAGAGGCCGAGGATGTTTCCTCCCTCGAGCGCTTCGCGGACGAGCTCGGGATCGAGAAGGAGAAACGCAAGCCGGGGCTCGGTCTCCTCTCCGACGTGTTTGAGGTAGTGGCCGAGCATCGCCTCGTGCAGCCTACATTCATCACTCGCTTTCCGATCGAGGTATCGCCGCTCGCGAGAGCGAGCGACGCGGATCCGCGCTTCGTGGACCGTTTCGAGCTCTTCATCGCGGGGCGTGAGATCGCCAACGGCTTCTCCGAGCTCAACGATGCCGAGGAGCAGCACACACGCTTCACGGCGCAGCTCGAGCAGAAAGACGCCGGCGACGAAGAAGCGCATGCGATGGACGAGGACTACGTGAGGGCACTCGAGTACGGCTTGCCGCCGACGGCTGGCGAAGGGATCGGCGTCGATCGCCTCGCAATGATCCTCACGGGCTCCCCTTCGATTCGCGACGTCATTCTCTTCCCTCAGCTGAAACCGCAACGATCCGATTGACGGTACGGAGGCGCGGGGCGGTTGATGGGTTGGGAGCTGTTCGTCGGGTTTCGCTATCTCCGGTCACGCCGGCGCGAAAGCTTCGTCTCTGTCATCACACTGATTTCGACGCTGAGCGTGCTTCTCGGCGTCATGGTGCTGACGATCGTGTTGTCCGTCATGACGGGATTCGAAGAGGATCTCCGCGGCCGCATCCTCGGCCTGCACCCTCATTTGAGCTTGAGCGATCGCCTCGGCCACGGCGTGATCAGCGATCCGGGGAAGTTTGCCGAGATGCTCGCGGCGGACCCTCGTGTAGTCGCCGCGGCACCGGTGATCTCGGCTCAGATGTTGGTGAGCGCTCATGGCCGCATGCAGGGCGTCTACGCGAGGGCGGTCGAGCCGGAGAGCTCGTCGAGCGTTCACGGAATCACGAAGTTCGTCATCGAGGGGAGCGCGGCGACGCTCGGCACGCGCCAGCTGCCGCTGATGCCGACGAATCGGGACGGTGAGCCGGCGATCCCGCTCCCCACCGTGATGATAGGGCGAGAGCTTGGACAGCGCCTCGGCGTGACGGTAGGCGATCCCGTCTCCCTCGCCGTCCCCAATCTCGCGGCCACGCCGATCGGGGCGCTGCCCCGAAGCCGTCGCTTCGTGGTGGCTGCCGTCTACGACTCCGGCATGGTCGAGTACGACTCGGGGCTGGTCTATCTCTCGATCCGCGACGCTCGAGCGCTGCTCGACTATGGCGAGGTCGCTACCGGTGTGGAGGCGGTGCTCCATGATCCCTACGAGGCCGCGGAGGTTGCGGCCGACATCAATCGTAAGCTCGGTCTCCCTTACTACGCCGAGAGCTGGACCGAGGTGCACCGCAATGTGTTCGAGGCGCTCCAGCTCGAAAAAACCGTGTATTTTTTGGTGCTTCTCCTCATCATTCTCGTGTCATCGTTTACCATCGTCTCCGCCCTCTACATGGTGGTGATGGAGAAGCGTCGCGACATCGCGGTGCTGAAAACCATGGGCGCCGGCGATCGCAGCATAGCCGCGATCTTCGTCGCCAAAGGTCTGCTCATCGGCATATTCGGGACGGCGGCCGGCGTTTTGCTCGGCTACGTCGCTTGTCTCGCCCTCGACCGCTACGAGTTCATCGATCTACCGGAGGGAGTGTTCTACGTATCGACGTTGCCCGTCCGCATCGTCGCGTCGAACTTCTTGACGGTCGCGGCGGCGTCGGTCGCGATTTGCCTTGGTGCTTGCCTTTTCCCCGCTTGGAAGGCCGCGCGTGTGATCCCGGTCGACGTCCTCCGCTATGAGTGAGGCGAAGTCGAGCGGCCTCTTCGCGCGGCGGCTCGTTCGCGAGTTCGACGACGGTCAGCAGGTCATCCGTGTGCTTCGCGGCCTGGAACTTACGGTGCGCGAGGGTGAGAGTGTCGCGATTGTTGGGGAATCGGGGGTGGGGAAGAGCACGCTCTTGCACATTCTCGGCGCCTTGGACCGCCCAGACGCCGGTGAAGTGGAGCTCGACGGAGAGCCTCTTTTCGCGCTCTCGGGTCGCGAGCTTGCCCGTGTGCGCTGTACGTCGATCGGATTCGTCTTCCAATTTCACCATTTGCTCGGTGACTTCGATGCGGTCGAGAACGTGATGATGCCGTTGCTCATCGCGGAGCAGCCCCGCTCGACGGCGCGAAAGGTGGCGAGCGAAACGCTCGAAAGAGTCGGGCTCGGTGCGCGACTTCACCACCGGCCGGGGCAACTTTCAGGCGGCGAGCAGCAGCGTGTTGCGGTCGCGCGTGCGGTGGTCGGATCGCCTCGCGTCCTGCTTGCCGACGAGCCGACGGGAAACCTCGACCCCGCGACGGCGGGCGAAGTGCAATCGTTGCTTCTCGACCTTCAGCGTGAGCGCAACTGCGTGATGATCGTCGCCACGCACAGCAAGGCACTGGCTGCGGCCATGCGCCGGACGCTTCGCCTCGCCGACGGCACACTGCACGTGGAGGCCGCGTGAGGGCGGGAGCGGCTCTGGCGCTCGCTTGCGCCTTGCTCGGCGCGACGACCGTCGCCCCGACGTTGGCGCGCGCAGAGACGGTGGCGGCCATTTGGGTGGAAGGGAACAAGCGCGTGGAGACCGGCGCGATCCGCGTCAACATCACGCTGCAACCCGGGCAGGCCCTCGACGAAGCAGCCATCGACCGCGACGTGCGGGCGATCTACGACATGGGATTCTTCGACGACGTATGGGTGTCGGCCGCGCGACGCGGGGAAGGCAGCGTGGTCGTCTACCACGTCGCCGAGCGCCCCTACATCGAGAGGATCGAGTTCCGTGGCGTCGACAACGTCGCCGAAGACGATCTCGCCGCCGTGATCAACGTTACTCCGCGCACCATTTTCGATCCGCAGCGCGTATGGCTAGGCCTCGAGCAGGCACGCAAGTTCTACGGCGGCGAGGGATACCCGGACGCGAAGATCGACTTCGAGGTGGAAGTCGGGCCCGATAACGACGCCACCCTCGTGTACCGCGTGGACGAAGGCGAGCTGATCCGGGTCGAAGACATTCGGTTCGAAGGCGTCAAAGCGTTCAAGAACCGAAAGCTTCGAAAGCTGATGACCACTCGCGAGCGCTGGGTGTTCTCGTTCGTCACCGGTGCGGGGCTCTTGAACGAGGACGAGCTCGCTACCGACGTCGAGCGTCTGACGGCGTTCTACTACGACGAAGGCTACATCCACGCGCGAATCGACGAACCGCGGGTGGAGCGGGTCGACGACGGTCTCGTCGTCACGGTGAAAGTGAACGAGGGGCCGCTCTTCCACGTCCGAACGATCGACTTCGCGGGCGACCTCTTGATGACCGACGACGACATGCGCGCGCGGCTCGGATTCGCCGAGGGTGATGTGTTTCGCGCCAGCTTGCTTCGCGAAGCGGTGTTCTCGCTCACGGAAGGATACGGGGACCTCGGCCATGCGTTCGCCGAGATCACGCCGGACACACGCACCGTCGATTCCGGTGACGAGATCGACGTGCGTTTCAACGTGAAGGCCGGTGAGGTCGTCGCGATCCGGCGGATCGAGGTCCAAGGCAACACCAAGACTCGAGACAAGGTCGTTCGTCGCGAGCTCGGGCTCGAAGAAGGCCAAAAATTTTCTGGCTCGGGGCTCCGGAGGAGCAAGACCAACATCAACCGACTCGGCTTTTTCGAAGAGGTCGAGCTCACGACGAATCGAACCGATCGCGCCGATCAAGTCGACGTGCTCGTGAAGGTAAAAGAAGGGCGCACCGGAGCGTTCTCGGCCGGTGCGGGCTTCAGCTCGGCGGATGCTCTCCTCTTCAACGCGCGCGTGTCCGAGCAAAATCTGTTCGGCCGTGGTCAGCGCCTCATCTTCAACGCCGACATCGGATCGATTCGTCAAAATTTCCAGGTGAGCTTCACGGAGCCTTGGTTCCTCAACCGACCTTTGGCGGTCGGCATCGACGTCTTCGATTGGCGCCTCGAGTTCGACCGTTTCACACGCGGCGCGACCGGCTTCGCGCTGCGCGCGTCGTATCCGCTGCAAGAGCTCGGCCTCGGAAGTATCTACGGACTATCTCTCGGCCGCGTTCGTGCGGGCCTCGAATACCGCCTCGAAAACGCGCGCATCGACGGTGTGAGCCAAAGCGCCCCGCCCGACGTGAAGGACGAGGAAGGCACGCGACTGACGAGCAGCATTACGCCGAGCTTGAGCCGAAACACGCTCAATCACGCCTTCGACCCGACGGGCGGGTCCCGCCAGATCTTGTCGGCAGAGATCGCCGGTCTCGGCGGCGAGACCGACTTCATCAAGATCGACGCGTCGGCGCGCTGGTACTGGCCGGCCGGGAAAATTCCAGGCAACCGAGAGCTCACGTACTCGCTCGGCGCCGCGCTCGGCTACGGCGTCGGTGACTCGGGCCGCAGCGGCGAAGAGCTCCCCGTCTTCGATCGTTACTTCCCGGGCGGCATGAACTCACACCGTGCCTTCGACGCCCGCGACATGGGGCCGACCCAACAGGTCTGCGACGAGTTCGGAGACAATTGCGACCGCGAGGAGATCGGCGGCAGCGCCGAGCTCGTGGTCAACAACGAGCTGATCGTTCCCGTCGTGCCCGAAGCCGGGGTCAAGCTCGTGCTTTTCTTGGACGTTGGACAGGCGTATCTCCGGGACGACGCGTACGACGTGGGCGACCTGGAGTACGGTGTCGGCACCGAAGTGCGGTGGCTATCGCCGTTCGGGCCGCTACGAATTTCTTACGGCTGGAACCTGTTCCCCGACGACGGCGACGATCCGAGCGTGGTGCTCTTCTCGTTCGGATCTCCGTTCTGATCGGGGCGGGTCGCACTCTGGAGAGGGAAATGCAGCATCGCAAGCAGAACTACCGCACGCAGAACTACCGAAATCTCCTCGGGCTCGCCCTTGGCGTGGCCTTGTCGCTCGGATCGGCCGCCACCCCGGCGCTCGCCGACATGAAGATCGCGCTCATCATCCCCCAGAAGCTCATCGCCACCTGCGACGCCGGCAAGGAAGCGGCGGAGAAGCTCAAAGTGAAAAAAGACGCCGCGCAGAAGAAGCTCGACGCCAAGGCGGAGGAGCTCAAGGACTACGAGGCCGACGTCCGCAAGCGGATCGCGCTGCTCAACGCCGACGAGAAGAAAAAAGTCGGCGAGGATCTCGAGCGCCAACAGCGTGATGCACAGCGGATGAAGGAAGACCTCGAGCGCGACCTCCAGAAATCCGAGCAAGAGATCCTCGGGGTGGTCAATCAGTTTCTCGGCAAGATCATCAACGATTTCGGCGAACAGAACGGCTACGACTTGATCCTCGATGCTTCGGCGGCAGTGTATTTTTCGGATACGCCCGACGTCACGGAAGCCGTGATCAAGCTCGCGGACGAGCAACACAAGAAGAAGTGACGGAGCCGGGTCCAGCCCGCGTCCACTCGACCGCCGTCGTCGCCGAGTCCGCCGTTCTCGGTGAAGGGACTCGCGTCGGCCCGTACTGCGTGATCGGCGCCGACGTCACCATAGGGCGCGACTGCGAGATCGGGCCGCACGCGGTTCTCGAAGGCCCGACTCGGATCGGCAACGGAAACCGTATCTTCCAGTTCGCGAGCATCGGTGCGCCCCCTCAGGACACGAAGTACCGAGGCGAGCCTACTCGTCTCGAGATCGGCGATCGCAACGTGTTTCGCGAGGGAGTCACTGCGCACCGCGGCACCGCCGGCGGCGCAGGCATCACACGGATCGGCAGCGATGGTCTCTACATGGCCTACTCCCACGTTGCCCACGATTGTGAGATTGGGAATCACGTGATGATGGCCAATGGTGCCGCTCTTGCGGGGCACGTGACGATCGAAGACCATGCGATCGTCGGCGGGCTCGTCGCCATCCACCAACATACGCGAATCGGCGAGTCGGCCATGCTCGGCGGCGGTGCGATGGTCGTCATGGACATCCTCCCGTTCTGCACGGCGGTCGGTGATCGAGCGCGGCTTGCAGGCGTCAACGTCATCGGCATCAAGCGGCGCGGCTTCGACGATGCGGCGATTCGCGCCGTTCGCTCGGCCTACCGACTCCTCTTCCAGTCCAAGCTGAAGCTCGAGGAGGCGCTCCTTCGGATTCGCGCCGAGCAGCCGGGCTCGCCCGAGGTCGATCGCATGGTTCGCTTCATCGAGGGATCGAAGCGCGGTATCTGTCGCTGAGCCCCGAAGAGGCGGTCGCGACATGGAGAAGATCGGACTCATCGCCGGCAACGGTACGTTTCCCGTCGTGTTCGCGCGCGAAGCGAAGAGCCGCGGCTACGGCGTCGTCGCGGTTGCGCACGTCGGCGAGAGCCGGCCCGAGATCACCACTGTGGCCGACAGCGTAGAATGGATCCGCGTCGGACAGATCGGCCGGCTGATTCGCACCTTCACTCGCGCAGGAATTCGTCGTGCCGTGATGGCGGGCGGAATCGACAAAGCCCACTCCCTCTTGAGAGTGAGGCCCGACCGGCGCGGTCTGAAGCTTCTCCGCCGTGCGTTCACGAAAGGTGACGACGCGCTGCTTCGCGGCCTCGCCGCCGAGTTGGGAAGCGAAGGGATCGAGATCGTGTCCTGCACGACTTTCCTCGAACGCCTGTTGTTTCCGCCGGGACTGCTCGCGGGTCATGAGCTCGGCGATCAAGCCGCGGGCGACCTTCGTCTCGGCGTGCGCGTGTTGCGCGCGCTCGGGCCGCTCGACGTCGGGCAAAGCGTCGTCGTCGAAGACGGCGTCGTGCTCGCGGTCGAAGCCATCGATGGAACCGACGCGACGATCCGTCGCGCGGGCGGCCTTGGTCGAGGTCGCGCGGTTGTCGTCAAAGGCGCCAAGCAGGGGCAAGACATGCGGTTCGACGTGCCGGCGGTCGGCCCCGAGACCATCGAGACGATGGCAGGCTCGGGGGCCCGGACCCTCGCCGTAGAAGCGGGCGCGGCGATTCTTCTCGACGGCGACGATTTCGTCAGGCGAGCCGGTCGTCATGGCATCGACGTCGTCGGTTGGCAGCGGGATGGCGAGGTCTAGGGTGTCTGAGCGGCTCGCCGTCGGCGTCATCGGGGTCGGGCATCTAGGCTCGATTCACGCCGAGAAGTACGCCGAGCGCAGCGACGTTACGCTCGTCGGGGTCCACGATGCGAACCCCGCGCGCGCCGCGGAAATTGCAGCCCGTCACGGTGCGATCGCGGCGCGCGACCTCGACGATCTTCTCGGGCGCGTGGCGGCGGTCAGCATCGCGGTCCCGGTTGCCGAACACGAAGCCGTCGGGCTTCGCGCTCTCGATGCAAAGCGGCACGTTCTCATGGAGAAGCCGCTAGCCGACTCTCTCGAGGCGGGCGAACGGCTTGCGGCTGCGGCGCGGACGGCCGGCGTCGTCCTTCAAGTCGGACACATCGAGCGTTTCAATCCGGTCGTTCGCGAGCTTCGGCATCTCGTCGCCGCGCCGCGTTTCGTCGAGTGTCATCGTCTCGCACCCTTCGCCGGGCGAGGAGCCGACACCGACGTGATCTTCGACGTGATGATCCACGATCTCGATCTGCTGGCCTGTCTCGTCGACGACGAAGTCGTCTCGATCGACGGCGTGGGTGTGCCCATCCTGAGCGGCAACGTGGACATCGCCAACGTCCGGCTCCGCTTCTCGCGGGGCTGTGTAGCCAACGTCACGGCGAGCCGTGTATCCCTCAAACGGGAGCGGAAGCTCCGGATCTTCCAGCCGGACACCTACGTGTCCATGGACTTCGACGCTCGCTCGGCCCTCGTGGCCAGGCGAGACGCGGGTGCTGTGCTGGCGCGCGGCGGGCCGGTCGACATGAGCGCCATCCACGTCGAAACGCGTGAGTTCACGGGTGAAGATCCGCTGGCAGCCGAGATCGACGCGTTCATCGCTGCCATTCGCGGCGGGACCTCTTCCGCTGCCGTCACCGCCGAAGACGCGCTCGGAGCTTTGCGGCTTGCCAGCCGCATTCGCGCGTCGCTCGAAGTTCCGGATCTCCCGCCGGAGCGCTCGTGAGCGCGCCGGCAGCCGCCCGCAACGATCGGCGACGGATCTTCTTCGTGGCCGGCGAAGCGTCGGGCGATGCACAGGCGGCGCGCCTCGCTCATGCTCTTCTCAGGCTCGCGCCGGAGCTCGAGCTCGTGGGCGTCGGCGGCGCCAAGATGCGCGATGCCGGCGTGAAGACGCTTGTCGACGTTGGCGAGCTCTCGGTGATGGGAATTTCCGAAGTCGTTGCCGCGCTCGCACGTGTGCTCGGCGTCTATCGCCGAGTCGTCGCTGCGCTGCGGGGGCCGGAACGCCCAGACCTCGTCGTGCTCGTTGATTTCCCCGATTTCAATCTCCGCGTCGCTCGCGCGGCAAAGCGCGCCGGCGTCAAGGTGTTCTACTACGTGAGCCCGCAAGTGTGGGCGTGGCGCGAGCGACGTGTGCGTCAGATCCGCGAGCGTGTAGATGCGATGGTGGTGCTCTTTCCTTTCGAGGAGGAGTTCTATGCGCAGCATGGTGTGGACGCGCGCTTCTTCGGGAACCCGCTCGCCGAGGACGTGCGCGCATCTCGCGATCCGACCGAGACGCGAGCGCGATACGGCGCCTCGCGCGGGCGCTCGCTCGTGGCGTTGCTGCCGGGCAGCCGCGCCCCCGAGATTCGCCGCCACCTTCCTTTGATGCTGGAGGTGGCGCGCTCGCTTGCGGGTCGTGCGCGCTTCGTGATCGCGCGCGCGCCCGGCATCGACCGCGAGCCGATCGCCGAGCGGATCGACGCGGCCGGTTTGGACGTGACTGTCGCGGACGACGATACCTACGACCTACTCGCAGCGGCGGACGCGGCTGTGATGGCGTCGGGGACGGCAACTGTAGAGAGCGCCTTGCTCGGATGCCCCGCTGTCGTGGTCTATAGAATGTCGGGCTTGTCCTACCGGGTCGCCCGCTTGCTCGTGAGGACTCGCTTCATCGCGATGCCGAACATCCTTCTCGATGCGCCTGTGTACCCGGAGCTGATCCAAGGCGAAGCGACGAGCGAGGCCGTCAGCAGAGCGCTTCTACGATGGCTCGACGACTCTGCCGCCCGCGACGAGGTGCGACGGCGACTCGGTGCCGTACGCGAAGCTCTCGTTCGGCCGGGTGCCGCAGATCGCGCGGCGGCCTTCGTGATGGAGGTGTTGGCGTGAGCGCGCCGCAGAGCGATTTTCGCCGCCTCGTCGAGTATCTTCGGCCGTATCTCTGGCCGCAGCTGGCCGGCGCGGTCGCCTGTATGCTGCTCTACAGCGCGAGCTCGGGCGCCGTGCCGTATCTCGTGCGCGCGCTCGTGGACGACGTGCTCGTCGCCGGTAACACGGTGCGGCTGGCCGCCTTGCCCGTCATCATCGTCAGCGTGTTCGCGCTCCGCGGCGTGGTCGCCTACGGCCAGAGCTATCTCGGCGACTACGTCGGGCAACGTATCGTTTACGATGTCCGGCGCGCGCTCGCGGAACAGGTGCAGCGCTTGCCGGCGACCTACTTCGACCGAACGGCGAGCGGAGGAATCCTCTCGCGCGTGACGACCGACGTCTTGCTCCTTCGTCAGGCCCTGACGGAGGGAGCGACCGTCATGATTCGCGACGTCACCACCGTGCTCGTGCTCTTGGTGGTGACTTTCTACCTGGACCCCGTGCTCGCGCTCGTCACGTTCGTCGTCTTTCCCGCCGTTGTGCTTCCGCTTCAAGCGCTTTCTCGCCGCATGCGCGCGCTCAGTCGTCGCGGGCTGGATTCGCTCGGAAACCTGTCGGCGTTGTTGCAGGAAACCATCGTCGGTCACCGCGTCGTCAAGGCCTTTGGCATGCAACGCTACGAAAACACGCGTTTCGATGCGGAGAGCAAGCGTTTGCTCAGTACCTACCTTCGTGCGGCACGGATTCAGGCCTTCACGTCGCCGATGACGGAAGTGATGGCGGCCGTCGGGGTTGCGGCCGTGCTTTGGCTCGGTGGCGCATCGGTCATGGCAGGCGGGCGTACGACAGGCGGCTTTCTCGCTTTTCTGTCCGCGCTCGTGTTGCTCTACGAGCCGTTCAAGCGAATCGTGCGCACGAACAATCTCGTGCAGAGCGGGCTCGGTGCCGCACGACGTATCTTCGAGCTGCTCGACGAGCCCGGGGAGGATCCGCTCGATGCAGGATCCGTAGCGCTCGCGCGTTTCACCCGCGCAGTCCGCTTCGAGCAGGTGGATTTCGCCTACCAATCGACGCCGGTGCTTCGCGGCATCGACCTCGAGATTCGCGCGGGCTCCGTCGTGGCCCTCGTCGGACCGAGCGGAGGCGGGAAGAGTACCATCGCCGATCTCATTCCACGATTCTACGATGTCACGTCCGGTCGGATCACGATCGACGGCCGCGATGTTCGAGACGTTTCTCTCGCATCGCTGCGAGCTGAAATCTCGGTCGTCACGCAGTTCACGTTTCTCTTCAACGATAGCGTGCGCGCCAACATCGCCTATGGTCGTCCCGATCTGCCGTCGGCCGCGATCGAGGCAGCTGCCCGCGCCGCGAACGCCCACGATTTCGTCGCGCGCTTGCAGCGCGGGTATGACACGGTAGTCGGCGAGCTCGGCGTGCAATTGTCCGGCGGAGAGCGGCAGAGAGTCGCCATCGCGCGCGCCTTGCTGAAAGACGCGCCGATCCTCATTCTCGACGAAGCGACGAGCGCTCTCGACACCGAGTCCGAGCGTGCGGTGCAGGAAGCCGTCGAGCGACTGATGCGCGGCCGCACGACTCTCGTGATCGCGCACCGCATGTCGACGATACGCCGGGCCGATCTCATCGTGGTCGTGGCGGAGGGTCGCATCGTCGAGGCCGGCTCGCACGCCGAGCTCATGGCGTCGGGAGCGCTCTACAAGCGCCTCTACGAAGGGCAGTTCGCGGAGGAAGGCTCCTCGGATGTCGTCACGTCGGCGTCCTTTTAAGCGAGCGCTCGCCGGGCTCCGCGGGTATCCGTGGTTCGCGCGCGCAGAGATTGCCGCGCTCGCTTGGCTCGCTTGGGTGATTCTCCGTGTGCTCCGGTGGACGACCCGCTTCGAGACCGTCGGCGCTGAAGCTTTGGAGCAGCACTGGGCAGACGGTCGGCCCATGGTTTTCGCGTTCTGGCACGGCCGCGCGATCATGCTGCCGTTTCTCGTTCGCGGTCGGCACGACGCTTACATCATGAACAGCACGCACCGCGACGGTGAGATCATCACGCGTGCGCTCGAGCGCTTCGGCATCCGATCCACTCGCGGCTCTTCCACGCGAGGCGCCGTGGGTGGCACGCTTGCGCTGCTTCGTGCGCTCAAGCGCGGCAACTCGGTGGCACTGATTCCGGACGGGCCGCGCGGGCCGGCGGGCGTCGCAAAGGGCGGCGCCGTCGAGCTTGCAAGGACGGGTGATGCGCCGCTTTTCCCGCTCTCGTTCAGCGCGAGTCGGGTGATCCGACTCAGGGGCTGGGATCGAATGATGTTTCCCCTGCCCGGTGCCCGTGTCGTTTGTGTCGTCGGCGAGCCCCTCGCGGTCGCGCCCACCGACGCAGAAGGGCGTCGCGAGAGGGAGAACGATCGGGTCTTGCTCGAGTCCCGCCTAAACGAAATCACGCGCCGCGCAGATCGACTTGCCGGGCGGCCCGAGGAGCCGACGTGAGCGACGCTCCGACGTCGATCGGCGCGCACCCGGTCCAGGTCGCGTATGCCGCGCTGACCGCGGTCGCTCACGCAGGCGCAGCCGCATCGCGCATCGTCCCGAGATTGAACGCGAGTCTTCGCGATCAACTTGCGGATCGAGTCGGACGCTACGAGCCCTCCGCTAGCCCGGCGCCTGGCGGGATCGTCGTGTGGGCTCACGCCGCGTCGGTCGGCGAGGTGAGGGCGGTCGAGCCTCTGGTCGCGGCGCTGCGCGCTCTGCGGCCCGGACTAAGGCTCGTCGTCACGTGTCAGACCGCTACCGGCCGAACTCTCGCGCGGTCGATCGGAGCCGACGAAGCTCGCTTCGCGCCTCTCGATAGCAGCATCGCCGTCCGGCGCGCGATCGCGTACTTTCGTCCCGATCTATTTTTGCTCGTCGAGACCGAGATCTGGCCGAATCTCCTCGCCGCGCTCGCGGTTGCGGGCGTGCCCGCCGCGATGGTGAGCGCCTGCGTGTCGGCTCGTTCGTTCGAACGGTACCGTCGTGCGCGGCGACTCTTCGCAGCGCCGCTCGCGACCCTCGCGCGTGTTTGCGCGCGAGATGAAGACTCTTCCGCAAGACTCGTGAGCCTCGGCGCGCGCGCCGAGGCGACCTCGGTTTGCGGAGACTTGAAGCTCGACGCGATCGACGACGCGATCGTGCGCGCGACCCGACCCGCGTTCGGAGCGTCCTCGAACAGCCACCGTTACGTGATCGCGATATCGACCCACGAAGGCGAGGAAGCGGTGGTGGTTGACGCGTTTCTCCGCGTCCGGGAGATCCGCCCTGATCTACGCCTCGTGCTCGCGCCACGGCACCCCGACCGTCGCGAGGCCGTGCTCGCGCTCGTCGAGCAGAAGCTGAAGGCACAGCTCTGGTCTTCATCCGACGGCGATGCCGGAACCCGTTGGGACGCCCTGGTCGTCGACACGACGGGAGAACTTCGCGGGTTCATTCGCGCCGCCGCTTGTGGATTCGTCGGCGGCAGCCTCGTGCCGATCGGCGGTCACAACTTGGCGGAGCCGGCCGCGTTTCGATTGCCGGTGGCTGTCGGGCCGCACCTCGAGAACGTAGCCCATCAAGCCGAGGTCCTTCGCTCTCGCGAGGCCCTCACGATCGTGCAGGACGCAGCGGGGCTCGCTCGTCAATGGCGAGCTTGGCTCGACGATCCGGTTGCAGCGAAACGGAACGGAGATGCTGCGCACGACGCCTTCCGCGAGAGCCGCGGCGCGCTCGCTCGAACTCTCGCCGAGATCGAACCGTTGCTCGACCGGCAGAACCCCGCGACCCGCGCGCGAGCCACGTGAAACGGCGCATCGAAACGATCTGGGAGAGTGACGAGGTAGCGCCTTCGCTCCTGCGCGCCGCCCTCACACCGCTCTCGCTCGCGTTCGCCGGTGCAACGCGCGCCAGGACGGCGCTTTACGAGCGACACTTTCTTTCGGTTTCTCGCGCGCCGCTTCCGGTCGTCAGCATCGGCAACCTCCGAGTGGGCGGTAGTGGGAAGACGCCGTTCGCAATCTGGCTCGCCGAGAGCGCTCGCGCAGCGGGTAGACAGCCGGCGATCGTGACGCGAGGATACGGCGGTCGAGAGCGAGAACGTCCGACGCTGGTCGTGCCGCGCGCGAGGCTCGAAGAGACGAAGGGACAGCTGGCGAGCACCCAAACGGAGATCGTCCCCTTCGACGACGCTCGCGATCTGCCGCGCGATCTCGCGGACGAAGCTCGACTGCTCGCGCTTCGTACGCTCGTGCCCGTCGTCGTTACGCCGGTGCGACTCCAAGGCTGTGAGATCGCGGCGCGAATCGGCTGTGACCTCGCGCTGCTGGACGACGGGTTTCAGCACCGGCGCCTCCACCGTGACATCGACATCGTGCTGACCGCTTCCGACGACGTCCACGCTCGCTTCTTGCCTGCCGGCCCGCTGCGCGAAGGGGTCAGGGCTCTCGGTCGGGCCGACTTGGTCGTGGCGACCGACGCGCGCGCACCGACCGGCAGCTGTCCGTCCTTCCGTCAGCGTCAGGTGGCAGCGGGCTTGGTCTCGGAAGTGAGCCGCGCCGCCACGCTAGCGCCGATCGAAACGCTCCGCGGCCGTGAAATCGTCGGAGTCGCCGGCATCGCCCGCCCCGAGCGATTCCTGGATCTCCTCGACGCTGCCGGCGCGAAGCACGCATGCGTGCCGTTCTTGTTTCGCGACCACCACGCGTTCGACGCGGGCGACCTGAGAGAGATCGCGCGCGCAGCGGCGGGTCGTTACGCCGTCGTGACGACGGAGAAGGACCTCGTGAAACTCGCGGGCGCGGCGGCGCTGTCGATGCCCCTCCTCGCGCTTCGGATCGATCTCGAGCTCGACGATGCGGAAGGTCTCCTTCGGCGGGTTCTTGCTTCGCTTGACGCGTCGTCGAGTGAACCGCATCATCGCCCCCTCGCGCGCCCTGGGACGGAGACAAAAACATGAGAGCGTTGGTGACGGGAGCAGCCGGATTCGTCGGATCGACACTCGTCGATGCGCTGCTTCGGAAAGGCCATGACGTCATCGGCCTCGATTGCTTCATCGACTACTATCCGCGGCCGCTGAAGGAGCGCAACGTTGCCGCAGCTCGCCGGAATCCTCGTTTTCGCTTCGTCGAGGCCAGCGTCGTGGACACCGACCTCAACGCGCTTTTCGAAGGCGTCGATGTCGTCTTTCATCAAGCCGCTCAGGCCGGGGTGCGCGCCAGTTGGGGCGACGATTTCCGCATCTACAGCGACAACAACGTTTTCGGCACGCAACGCCTTCTCGAGGCTTGCAAGGCGGCTGCCGTCAAAAAAGTCGTCTACGCTTCGTCGTCGTCGATCTACGGCGACACCGACGACCTGCCCATGCGTGAGGCGAGCCGGCCGCAGCCCGTGTCGCCCTACGGCGTCACGAAGCTCGCAGCCGAGCACCTGACCTGGCTCTACTGGAAGAACTACGGTCTCGCGACGGTCTCGCTGCGCTACTTCACCGTGTACGGGCCGCGGCAGCGGCCCGACATGGCGTTTCATCGCTTCATCAAAGCCGTGCTGACGGGCGAGGCAATTCGTCTCTACGGCGATGGTGACCAGACGCGCGATTTCACGTACGTGGACGACATCGTAGACGTGAACCTTGCAGCTGCGACCGCGGACGTGGCGGGGCGAATCTACAACGTGGGCGGCGGCAGCCGAACGAGCGTCAACGAAGTGATCGCGATCATCGGCCGCCTCGTCGGGCGAGCGCCGCGAGTCGAGCATTTGGCCCCGCAGCAAGGCGACGTTCGGCACACCGCCGCCGACACTTCTCTCGCGAGGGAAGACCTCGGGTATTCGCCGCGCGTCTCGTTGCAGGAAGGATTGGCACGCGAGGTCGCATGGGTCCGCGGGGAGCTCGGGCTCTGAGAGAGTCGATCTCTCCCGCACGCGACGGCTTTTGATTCTCCGTTTGCCAGCCGGGTTCGTCGATCGCGACCAAGGTCGCTTGCGCGTGATCGCAGCGCGTCTCGCTTTCGACGAGATGGCGCGGCTGCTCGCGGATCCCGCGCGGCACGGTACGACGGTGAGCGGCGGACGCGGTGGAGTCCGTCGCGTCGTGCTACCCGGAGGGCAAGCGGTCTACTGCCGCCGGTATCTGCGCGGCGGACTCGTTCGTCACGTCGTCCGAGATCTCTACTTGCTCCGCCCCGAGAGGCCGATCGCGGAGCTGATCGTCACCGAGACGGCACGCGCGGCCGGTTGCCCGGTCGCGCCGGTGCTCGCGTGTGCGGTGGAAGATGTCGGGCCGTTCTATCGAGGCTGGATCGTGACGGAAGAAGTAGGTGGTGCCCGCTCGCTCGTGGACGTGCTTGCGGAAAGCGATTCGGCAACGCGTGCTGCGATACTCGCTCGCGTCGGCGATGCGCTCGCGGACCTCTACCGTATCGGGGTCTACCACGTCGATCTCACCGGCCACAATGTGCTCGTGCGGCCCGACGGGCAGCCCGTCGTCATCGACTTCGATCGCGCGCGAACGGCGGTGCCGTCTTCCGCCGCGCGCAGCCGGGCTAGTTTGCGGCGATTCCGCCGGTCTCTCGACAAGTTACTCGGCGGCGGAGGAGGGTCGCTCGCGCCGCACGAATGGGCGCGGGTCGAAAGCCGCGCGATCGAAAGCGTAGGGATCGAGAAGCTGCGGGGTTGAGACCTCGCTCCGTCTCGAGCTGTCGCCGCCTTCTCGGGCGTCTACAATGGCCGGGACCGTCGCGATAGGTTACGAAGGAGAGGGTGAGGGAGGCAGGGAACGCTTACGATGAGGAGCATGACGGGATACGGGGCGGCGTCCGGAAAGGCCGGGCCGATCTCGCTCACGGTAGAAGTGCGCTCGGTCAATCAGCGGCATCTCGATGTCAAGATCGCCGCGCCGCGCGAGTACGGGGAGTGGGAGTCGGAGCTGCGCCGCGAAGTCGGTGAGACGATCTCGCGTGGGCGGGTCGACGTGTTCGTGCAGCGGAGCCCGGCAGCGTCCGCACGCGCGATCGGTGTCAACGAGAAACTGGTCGCCGCTTACGTTTCGGCGTGGCGCGAGATCAAGCGTCGATACAAGCTCGAGGGAGAAGTCGAGCTCTCGTTGCTGCAGGGGCGAGCCGAGATTTTTCAGCCCACCGGTGCGGACGCGGATCCGGCCCGCGAGATCGTGGTGGCGAAGAAGGCTCTCGCGCGTGCTCTCGCTCTGCACGACCGCGAGCGGCGCCGAGAGGGAGAGCATTTGGCGCGCGACATCGGTGCGCAGCTGAAGGTCCTGCGAAGTGTTCTCTCGCGCGTTCGGACGAAGGCTGAAGGACTCGCGACGCGGCTACGGGCGCGATTGGAGGAAAAGCTCGCGGCACTGCTCGATTCGCGCGCGATCGATCCGGCGCGGCTCGCACAGGAGACGGCGATCCTGGCGGATCGGGCGGACATCGGGGAAGAGATCGTGAGACTCGCGAGCCACCTCGACGCCCTCGGAAAACTCATCGAGGACCGCGATCCGGTCGGGAAGCGCATCGAGTTTCTCGTTCAAGAGATCAATCGCGAGCTCAACACGATAGGCTCGAAGGCGAGCGACCTCGACGTCACCAACCTCGTGATCGAAGGCAAAGCCGCAGTGGAGAAAGTCCGCGAGCAAGCCCAAAACGTGGAGTGAGCGATCGATGCTTCAGGCGGCAGACATGACGGTCAGGCGACGCGGCTGCCTCTTCATCGTGTCGGGGCCGTCGGGATCCGGAAAAACCAGCATTGCAGCACCGGTTCTCGCCGCGTTCGACGACATGAAGCTCTCCGTTTCGCTTACGACGCGGGCACCGAGAGCGGGCGAGACGGACGGCGTCGACTACCACTTCACCGACGACGCCATGTTCAATGCCCGTGTCGCCGGCGGCGAGCTCGCCGAGTGGGCCGAGGTGCACGGCCACCGCTACGGAACGCCGAGGCAGCCGATCGACCGCGCGATCGCGGACGGATCGGATCTCTTGCTGGACATCGACGTTCAAGGCACGAGCCAGATCAAACAGGCGTATCCGGACGCGGTCAGCGTCTTCTTGCTCCCGCCCTCGCGCGAGAGCCTCGAAGCGCGTCTCGTCGCGCGCGGGACCGATGGGGCCGCGACCGTGCAGCGCCGTCTCGAGGCTGCGTGTCGCGAGATCTCGGCGCTCGAAAGCTACGACTACGTGATCGTCAACGAGCACCTTCCGGTGGCGGTAGCGGAGTTTCTCGCGATCGTACGCTCGGAGCGGCGTCGGGTAGAGCGGCTGCGACGCGACGATCTCGGCCGACTCATCAAGAGCTTCGGTAGAACGCCGTGACCGTCGCCGATCTCGTCGAGAAAGTCCGCGCCTACGACGAAGGCGCCGACCTCGGAATGCTGACTCGCGCGTACGAGTTCTCCGCGAAGTGTCATACCGGACAGACGCGGAAATCCGGCGAGCCGTATCTCACGCACCCGCTCGCGGTGGCCGGCATCATCGCCGACATGAAGCTCGACGTCCCCTCCGTGGTCACGGGCCTCCTCCACGACACGGTGGAGGATACGCTGGTCACGCTCGGCGAGATCGACGGCACCTTCGGCGCCGAAGTCGCCGAGCTCGTCGATGGGGTGACAAAAATCAGTCTACTCGAAGCGGAGAGCCCCGAGGCTGCGGAAGCACAGACGATTCGGAAGATGTTTCTCGCGAGCACCAAGGACATCCGCGTGCTGCTGGTCAAGCTCGCCGACCGTGCTCACAACATGCGGACGCTCGAGCACTTGAGCCCCGAGCGCCAAGGCGCGGTCGCGCAGCAGACGCTCGACCTCTACGCTCCGCTGGCCCACCGCCTCGGCATCTACTGGCTGAAGTCGGAGTTCGAGGACATCGGGTTCCGGTTTCTTCACGCGGGCGAGTATCGCGAGATTTCGGACAATCTCGCGCTGCGGCGGGTGCAGCGCGAAAGCTACATCGCCGAAATGGCGAGCATCATCGGCAAACGGCTCCGAGATTCGGCGATCGAAGCCGACGTATCGGGTCGGTCGAAGAGCGCGCACTCGATCTATCAGAAAATGCGGAAGCAGGGGCTCCACTACGACGACGTCCACGACGTCGTCGCCTTTCGGGTCCTCGTCGACATCGACCGAGAGTGTTACGAAAGTCTCGGAGTTGTACACAAGAGCTGGCATCCTGTGCCCGGCCGATTTCGCGACTACGTCGCGCTGCCGAAGGCGAATCGCTATCAATCTCTCCACACGACGGTGATCGGGCCCTACGGAGAGCGGATGGAGGTGCAGATCCGCACCCACGAGATGCACCGAGTCGCCGAATTCGGCATCGCGGCCCATTGGAAATACAAAGCCCGGACGGCCGAGGCCAAGCAGGAGGAAGAGCGCTTCGACTGGCTCCACCAACTCCTCGAGTGGCAAAAGCACCTGGACGACCCGCGCAAGTTTCTCCACACGGTCAAAGAAGACTTGTTCGCCGACGACGTCGTGGTCTTCACTCCGACCGGGCAGCAGAAGACCTTCGTCCTCGGCGCGACGGTCGTGGATTTTGCTTATGGCATCCATTCGGAAGTCGGAGATCACTGCACCGCCGCCCGCATCAACGGCCAGCTCGTGGCGCTTCGCCACCAATTGCAGCCTGGCGACACCGTGGAAGTCATCACGACGAAAGACCAAAAACCCTCGCGCGAGTGGCTGAAGTTCGTCAAGACGCCGCGCGCACGAGAGCGCATACTGGCTTCGATCAAGCAGGAAGATCGGCTGCGCGCACGCGCGCTAGGGCTCGAGCTGATCGAGAGAGACCTTGCACGCTATGATCTCTCGCTCGAGGACTTGCGTGGGTTGGGCCGAATCCCGGCCTTGCTCGCGCACTTCGAGCGTGGCGACGAGGATACGCTCTGTGAGGCGGTGGGCTACGGCCGGATCCGGACCCGGCAACTGATCGAGTTCGTAGCACCCGACCGGGCCGAAGAAGAGGCCCGGCGCCGTCAAGGCTTCCGCGGTCGCCTGCTCGGTCTTCTCGACCGGCAGCGGCGCAGTAGCTCCGGCGTGGTGCTGGCGGGGGGCGACGAAGAGATCGTCCGTTTCGGCAAGTGCTGTCAGCCCCTGCCCGGCGAGCCCATCGTTGGTTTCATGACGCGCGGGCGCGGTGTGACCGTACACTCGACGGAGTGCGAACGACTGCTCGACATGGAAGCGGAGCGCCGTGTGGAAGTGACGTGGGAGCGGGGGGCGCGCGCGAATCGCACGATCCGCCTCGAGATCACCGCACGCGACCAGCGCGGTCTGCTCGCCCGAATGAGTCAGGCGATCACTTCGGCAGGAGTCGACATCAGTCGCGCCTTCGTGCGCACGACCGGCGAGGGCAGAGCGATCAACACCTTCGAAATGGTGCTCTCGAGCGACGACGAGCTGGCGCGAGTGCGGCGCAACTTGCTGCGTGTCCCGGGCGTGAAGGACGTGAAGCGCCTTCGCACGTGAGACGGGCAGTGTGGGAGGCGAGCAGGATGAGCAACGGCAAAAACGGACGAAAAGCGGCCATCTCGAGTGATGCGGCGCCGGGCGCCGTGGGGCCGTACTCTCAGGCCGTGCGAGTAGGGGATCTCGTGTTTTGTTCGGGGCAGATTCCTCTCGACCCGGCGAGCGGAGCTTTGGTCGAGGGCGACATCACGCTCCACGTACGCCGTGTGCTCGACAACTTGGCGGCCGTGCTCCGCGCGGCCGGTCTCGGCATGAACGACGTGGTTCGCGCGACGATCTATCTCGTCGACCTCGCCGACTTCGCGGAAGTGAATCGAGTCTATGCGGAGTATTTCACGCCGCCGTATCCGGCTCGCTCGACCGTTCAAGCCGCCGCGCTGCCGAAGGGCGCGCGAATCGAGATCGATGTGATCGCGTGGGCGGGAGGCGGGCTCAGGCCGCCTTCGTGATTTTCCCGGAACGGAGACAGCGGGTGCAGACCTTGACGTGGCGGCGCGTGCCGTCGATCACGACGTGAACGCGCTGGAGGTTCACTCTCCACACGCGCCGGGTCTTGTTGTTGGCGTGGGACACGTTGTTCCCGACGCCGCGTCGCTTGCTGCAGATGTCACAAACCCTGGCCACGCTGCTACCTCTTTCCGTGTTTGGCGCTCGTGCGCGCTCGAAACGGAGCGCCCCTAGCTATCAGTCCGGCCCGCCGGCTTCAACCGCGCGCGGGCTTTGCGTCGATAGCCTCTGACCGGCGTTCACTGGGATTCGAATCGCGATTGCCAATCACGGAGCCGGCTGGTATCCGCCGCGGCGTGAGCGGCAAGGACGGGGGTGCGGCGCGCGTCGTTCTCGACGCAAACGGAGCCTTCGATCACGTGGCGCCCGGCTTCGGGATTCCGCCGGCCCGGATCGCGGATCTCGCCGATCGGGTGGCGACGATCGTTACGGACCTCTCCGAGCGGCGGGCCGCGGGCCAGCTCCCCTTCTACGATCTTCCCTACGATGACGCCTCGATCGCGGCTTGCGAAGCGCTAGCCGGTGAGCTTCGGGATCGCTTCACGACCCTCGTCGTCCTCGGAATCGGAGGCTCTGCCCTCGGCACGCGTGCGGCAATCGAAGCCGTGCCCGCCGACTTGAGAGCCGCCGGCGCACGGCGCGTGGAGATCCTCGACAACGTCGACCCGTCCACGCTCGCGGGGGTACTCGACTCCCTCGACCTCGAAACGACGGTTTTCAACGTGATCTCGAAGTCCGGCGAGACGGCCGAGACCATGGCTCAGTTCATGCTCGTCCGAGAGCGCTTGAAAGCTCTTTTCGGCGCGGCGGGATGTCGGAAACACGTCGTCTGCACGACCGATCTCGAAAAAGGCATACTCCGCGCGATCGCCGACGCAGAAGAGCTGCCGACGCTTCCGGTGCCGGTGGGAGTGGGCGGCCGCTTCTCCGTGCTCTCGCCCGTCGGTCTGCTACCGATCGCGTTCGCGGGCCTCGACGTGCGTGCGCTCACTGCGGGTGCGCGTGCAATGGATGGGCGAACGAAGTCGCCGAAGCTCGAGGAGAACCTCGCCGCTTTCCATGCAGCCGTGCTCTACTGCGCGTTTACCGAGCGATCGACTTCCATCCACGTCCTCATGCCATACTCCGACCGCCTCGCACGGCTTTCCGAGTGGTATGGCCAACTTTGGGCCGAGAGCCTCGGGAAGCGTCACGCGCTCGACGGTCGCGTGATCGAGACCGGCCAGACGCCAGCGCGCGCGCTCGGAGCCACGGACCAACACTCGCAAGTGCAGCTCTACGTCGAAGGCCCTCGCGACAAGCTCGTCACGTTCCTTCGTGTAGAGGAGCACGCGGCCGACCGCGAGATTCCGGCAGGGTTTCCCGAGATCGAAGCGTTGGCTTGTCTCGCCGGTCACACTTTTGGCGAGCTGCTCAACATGGAGCAGCGTGCGACCGAGATCGCACTCGCCGATAGCGGCCGACTCACGACGACCCTCGTGCTTCCGCGGGTGGACGAAGCTGCGATCGGCGAGCTCTTCCATTTCTTTGCGGTACAGACCCTCGTCATGGGCGGGCTCCTCGGCATCGACCCGCTCGACCAGCCCGGCGTCGAGGCCGGGAAGCGGCTCACGTATGCGATGGCCGGGCGGCAGGGCTACGAGGGCCTCGCCAAAGAGGTGAGCGCACGCGCGGATGCCAAGCAGCAACGTTTCATTTTCACCTGAGAGCACGCGGATTCGCTTGCTCGACGATGCCGTAGTCAGCGGCATCGCGGCCGGCGAGGTGATCGAGCGACCCGCATCGGTCGTCAAAGAGCTCGTCGAGAACGCGCTCGACGCGGGCGCGCGGAACATCGAAGTTCGCTACGAAGCTCGCCAGGGCGACGCGGACCGTCTCGACATCAGCGTCTCGGACGACGGCCGCGGCATCGTACGCGAAGATCTCGACCTCGCCGTCACCCGACACGCGACGAGCAAGCTCGGACGCTTGAGCGATCTCTCAGAAGTCCGCACTTTCGGCTTTCGAGGTGAAGCGCTCGCAAGCATCGCCGCCGTGGCGGGACTGGAGGTAGTCTCTCGCACGGGCGAGGCGAACAACGCGTCGGGCGTTCGACTTCTCGACGGACGCATCGTCGATCGATTCGACGCGTCCGGACGAGTAGGCACCCGCGTGCGCTTGTCGGACCTCTTCGGTGCGGTGCCTGCGCGCAAGAAATTTCTGAAGAGCGCGAGCGCAGAGTTCGCCGCGACGACCGACGTGCTCCGTCGCTTCTCGCTTCTACATCCGGATCGACACTTTCGACTGCTTCGCGAGCGAGGCATCGCTCTCGATCTCCCGCCGGCGCCCGATCTCGCGGCGCGCTTGCGCCAAGTGCTCGATCCCGACGTCGCGGTCGCGATGCACGCGCTGGAGGGCCGTCACGGTGAGATGGAGCTCCACGGTGCGGTGAGCGCGGCGGGAGTCTCTCTCGGCGCGGCGCGACGTATGTTCCTCTTCGTCAATGGCCGCTATGTCCAAGACAAGAAGCTGTTTCGCGCGGTGATGGAGGCGTATCGCACCTATCTCTTGAGAGGGCGGTATCCTGCCGTCGCGCTGTTTTTGAGCCTTCCGGGGCCTGCCGTCGACGTGAACGTGCACCCGGCGAAGCTCGAGGTGCGTTTCGCCGACCCCGAAGTCGTTCAGCGCTTCGTCATCGAAGCGATTCGCGAGACGCTTCGAGGCAAAGCGAGCCCTCTTGGGCGCTGGGGTCTTACCGAGCAGGATCTCGCCGCGAGTCAGCTCGAGCATCGCCGCCGAGAGAGCGCGGCCACGCTCTCTCGGTCGATGTCGCCCTCGGGCACAGACACACCGACGAGCAGCGTCGAGGAGGCGCCGGCCGGCTACCAGCCGTCTACGGTGGAGGCGCCGGTCGCGGCCGGTCCGGACATCGAGCTTGCCCTCGGCGACGCCGCTAGAGCCCCGCTTACGATCATCGGGCAAGTGCTCGCCGGCTACATCGTCTGCGAGCAGGCCGGAGGAGTCGTGCTCGTGGATCAGCACGCAGCCCACGAGCGCGTTCTCTACGAGAGGCTGCTCGCGACCTATCTCGGAGGAAGGATCGCCAGCCAAGCGCTTCTCGTTCCGATCACGGTCGCCGTGGGCGGGGAGGGCGCAGACGCGGTGGAACGAGCGAGCGGCGAGCTCGAGCGACTCGGCTGGGAGCTCGAGCGTTTCGGTGATGCAGACGTCGTAGTCCGTGCCGTACCTGCGATCGGGGCCAGCCGGGACCTGCCCGCGTTGGTCGAGAGGCTGGCGACGGAGCTGGCGGAAAGCGAAGTCGCGACGGCCGGCGGCGCGCTTGCCCGCGAAGTGCTCGCAACCGTCGCTTGCCACGCCGCGACGCGAGTCGGCCAAAGACTCGACACCCGCGCCGCGCGAGCTCTCATCGCGGATCTCGGTACCGTCGACTTCGCGGCATCTTGCCCTCACGGCCGGCCGGTCGCGCGTCGCCTCGATCGCGGCCGCATCGAGCGAATGTTCGGGCGGTGAGCCCTTCGCCACCACGAACGGAGCCGCGTTCCTCACTGCCGACGCGCGTGCTCGTCGTCTGCGGTCCGACGGCGGTCGGAAAAACGGAGCTCGCAGCCGAGCTTGCGGAGCGCTTCGGCGGCGAAGTGGTCGGTGCCGATTCGCGACAGGTCTATCGCGGCATGGATGTCGCGACCGCGAAGCCTTCGAGCGAGCTGCGCGCGCGTATCCCCCATCACCTCGTCGACATCGTCGATCCCGACGAGTCGTTCGACGTCGCGACTTGGCGCCGCGCTGCTTTGGATGCGCTTGCCGACATCGCGAGTCGCGACCGCGTCGCGATCGTCTGCGGCGGGACGGGACTCTATCTCCGCAGCTTGCTCTTCGGTTTGTTCGACGGCCCGCCCGCCGACGCCGCCTTGCGCGAGCGTCTCACAGACGAAGAGCGCAAACGGCCGGGCACGCTCCATTCTCGCCTCGCCGAGGTCGATCCGTCGTCCGCTCTGAAAATTCATCCGAACGATCTTGTACGTATCGTGCGCGCTCTCGAGGTCTTCGAGACCACCGGCGACACGCTGGCAGCGTGGCATGCTCGGCACGGCTTGGCGGAGCGACCTTTCGACGCGCTGGTCCTCGAAGTCACGCTTCCCCGCGAGGACCTTCGTCGGCGAATCGACGTGCGCGCGACGGCGATGGTGGCGGCGGGATTGCTCGACGAGACGCGTGCGCTCGGGCGGCGCTACGATCTCGATCTCAAGGCATTCTCCGCGATCGGGTATCGCGAGGCGAGAGCGTGCCTGAGGGGCGACCTCGCGGAGGATGCCCTGGCTGGCGCCGTGGCGCGTGCGACTCGAGCGTACGCGAAGCGTCAGCGGGTATGGCTCCGCGGTCAGATGAGCACGGTCGCGGTTCCGTCGGGCGATCTCGTCCTCGCGTTGCGAGGGGCTGGCGAATTCCTCGGCTGACGGTTCTTGCAACGCGGGGAAGCATCGGTTAGCTGAACGCTTCGCGCGTGGCCGGGCCAAAGAACAAGAGAAAAGCGAAGAGTCCGTCGCTCGAAGCGCTGCGCGCGAGGATCGACGATCTCGATCGGCGTGTCTTGAAGCTCCTCAGCGAGCGCGCGCAGACGGCGCGCGACATCGGTACGGCGAAAAATCGTGGCGCCGTCAGTGTTCTCGACATCGCTCGCGAGCGAGCGGTGATCCGCGCGGTTCGCAAAGCGAACGACGGTCCGCTGAGTGACGATGCGATCGAGGCGATCTTTCGCGAGGTCGTCTCGGCTTGCCGTGCGGCCCAGGCACCGACGTCGGTCGCCTTCCTCGGCCCTGCCGGCACCTTCTCGCATGCTGCCGCATTGAAGCAGTTCGGGCGCACCGCGATCCACGTCCCTGTAGACACCATTGGCGACGTGTTCACCGCTGTCGAGGCCGGTCGTGCGCACTACGGCGTCGTGCCCGTCGAGAACACGACGGAAGGCGCCGTGACGCCCACGCTCGACGGCCTTGCCGACACGCCGCTCAAGGTGATCGGCGAAATTCTGGTGCGCGTGGATCACTATCTCGTATCGAAGAGCGGCGAGAGAAAGAGCGTGAAGCGCATCGTCTCGCATCCTCAACCGTTGGCTCAGTGCCGGACGTATCTGGCAAAGCATTTTCCCGGCATCCCGCTCGACGCGGCTGCGAGCACGGCCACGGCAGCGGCCACGGCAGCGAGGAGCTCTTCCATCGCCGCCGTTGCAAGTCGTCTAGCGGCCGAGACTCACGATCTTCGCGTCATCGCCAGCTCGATTCAGGACAATCCGGCCAACGTGACGCGCTTTCTCGTTTTGAGCGACGTCTCGCCGGACTCTCCGGCGCGCCGAAGCGGAGATGACCGAACCTCCCTCGTCGTATCGGTTCACGACGAGGTGGGCGTGCTCGGCAAGGTCTTGCGCCCGTTCACGGCCCATCGCGTGAACTTGTCCATGATCGAATCGAGGCCGATACTGGGGCGGCCCTGGGAGTATCGCTTCTTTCTCGACGTCACCGGTCACGTCGAGGACAAGGGCCTCGCACGCACGTTGGCGGAGGTCCAAAAAGTCGCGACCTCGACCAAGGTGCTCGGCTCGTACCCGGTCGCGCGCTGACGCTCGGGTCGGCGGGCTCTCCCGACGGACGTTTCACAGATGAAGCCCAAGCCTCAACCTCACCTGCTCGAGCTCGAGCCCTACAAGCCGGGACGCCCGATCGAAGAGGTAGAGCGCGAGCTCGGCCTCTCGGGGACCATCAAGCTGGCGTCGAACGAGAACCCGCTCGGCCCCTCACCACGCGCCGTCGCGGCGCTTAGGGCGGCCGCCGAGCGCGTGCACTTCTATCCCGAAAGCGGTGGACCCGAGCTCGTCGCGAAGCTCGCCGAGCAGCTCGGAGTCGACCGCTCCATGGTCGTCCTCGGCAACGGCTCGAACGAGTTGATCGAGCTCCTCGCGCGCGCGTTCGCGGCCCCGGGCGAAGAGATCGTCATGTCGGCGGATGCTTTCCTCGTCTATCGAATCGTTGCGCACGCGATACGCGCGAAAGCGATCGCGGTCGCGCCCCGCGACGGACATCACGACCTCGATGCGATCGCGCGCGCCATCGGTCCGCGCACCCGCATCGTGTTTCTCGCAAACCCGAACAATCCGACGGGAACGATCTTTCGTCGCGAGGCTTTCGAACGCTTCATCGAGCGAGTCCCGCCCGAAGTGCTCGTGGTCGTCGATCAAGCCTACTGCGAGTACGTCGACGACGAGACCTATCCGAAGCTCATCGATCGGCTTGCCGCGCTGCCCTCGGTCGTGTTGCTTCGGACGTTCTCGAAAATCTACGGGCTCGCCGGGCTCCGAATCGGATACGCAGTCGGTCACCCGGACGTGATCTCGGTCGTCGCGCGGCTCCGCCAGCCCTTCAACGTGAGCTCGCTCGCGCAAGTCGCCGCTGCGGCGGCTCTCGACGACTTCGAGCACGTCGAGCGCTCTCGGCGCCTGAACAGCGAGATCCGGCGAGCGCTCGAGCAGGGGCTCGACGCCCTCGGCCTCGCGTACTCGCCAAGCCAGGCGAACTTCGTTCTGGCCGACGTCGGCGATGGCGCGCGCGTCACGGCGGCGATGCTCGCCAAGGGTGTGATCGTGAGGCCGATGGACGCGTACGGAATGCCGAGCAAGATCCGCATCACCTGCGGGACCGCGGAGCAGAACGCGCGAGCGCTCGCGGCGTTGGCGCTTGCGCTCGGGAAAGCGTCGCCATGAGCGTCGTCTTCGCTCGCGTGGTCGTCGTCGGTACCGGCTTGATCGGTGCGTCGCTCTCCGTCGCTGCGCGTCGTGCGGGTGTGTTTCGGCACGTGGTAGGGGTGGGGCGAAATCGCCAGAACCTGGATGTGGCGCTCGCGAGCGCTCGTGTGGACGCGATCTCCGACGATCCGGTCGCTGCCGTGGCGGACGCGGACCTCGTGGTGCTGGCCACTCCGGTCGAAGCCGCGTTGGAGCTGCTGCCAACGATCGCGCGCGCTGCACCGTCGCACGCAGTGTTGACGGATGTCGGAAGCGTCAAGGCTGCCATCGTCGCCGCGGCCGAAAAGGCCGGAGTCGCGGCCCGCTTCGTCGGCGGACATCCGATAGCCGGAGGAACGGCAACCGGCGCTGCGGCCGCGGACGCCGGGCTGTTCTCCGGGAAGACCGTGGTGCTAACGCCGACCGCAGATACGACGCGTGCGGCGCTCGACGCCGTGAGAGATATTTGGGTCGCGATCGGCGCCGTCATCTTGGAAACGAGCGCTGCAGAGCACGATGCATGGCTCGCTCGGACGAGCCACCTTCCTCAGCTCGCGGCGTTTGCTCTCGCTGCAACCCTCGAACGAAACGGAAACGTGCCGCCGAATCTCCTCGGTCCCGGCTTTCGCGACACGACACGGCTTGCAGATAGCGATGCCGACATGTGGGCGGCCATCGCGCGACTGAATCTCGGCGAGATCGTTGCTGCGATGGACGATTTCTCCGGCACTTGGGCTTTGCTCCGCGAGGCTGTTGCGACCGGCGACGATACGGCTCTCCGCGGTCTCATGAGCGAGGCTCGGAGAATGCGCACGAGGATCCCGCGTTGAGCGCTCACGCTAGGGTCATTCGCGCGGCGAGGAAGCCTCTCGATGCAAGAGTCCGCGTGCCGGGCGACAAATCGATTGCGCACCGTGCCGTGCTGTTCAACGCTGCCGCGCGCGGTGTCGCGCGAGTGCGAAATCTTCCCGACGGCGCGGATGTAAGTTCTACGCTCGGTGCGGTCGAGGCTCTCGGTTGCCACGTCGAGCAAAGCGGGCCGCACGAGGCGACGATCTCGGGGCGAAGCTTCCGCTTCGCCGCGCCCGCGGGCGCCATCGATTGCGGCAACTCGGGCACGACGATGCGGCTCCTGATGGGCCTGCTCGCAGGGCAGGGGTTTTCCTCGGAGCTCGATGGAGACGCCTCGCTCAGGCGGCGTCCGATGGAGCGGGTCGCAGCCCCGCTTCGTGCGATGGGCGCCGACCTCTCGACCCGTGACGGCAAAGCGCCGATCGTCGTACGCGGCGCTTCGCTTCACGGCGCGGAATGCGCGCTGGAAGTCGCGAGCGCGCAAGTGAAGACGGCTCTCCTCCTCGCGGCGCTGCAGGCCGATGGAAAGACCGTCATCGTAGAGCCCGTCGCCACGCGAGATCATTCGGAGAGGATGCTCTCCGCCATGGGCGCGCCGATCGAGGTGCTCGGCTCGCGAATTACCGTTCGCGGCCCGGCCATCCTTCGAAGCATCGACGTCGACGTCTGCGGCGACGCTTCGTCGTCGGCTTTCTTCGCGATCGCAGGCTCCATCGTCGCCGGCTCTCGCGTGGTCGTGGAGCAAGTATCGCTCAACCCGACGCGGCTCGGCTTCGTGTCCGTGCTCCGCCGCATGGGCGCACGCATAGATCTCCACGCGAAAGGCGAGAGCGGCGGCGAGCCCTTCGGCGACTTGATCGTCGAGGCTCGATCTCTCGTCGGAACGGCGATCGAGAAGCAGGAAATTCCCGCCTGCATCGACGAGCTACCGGTGCTCGCAATCGCGGCCGCGGTCGCGACGGGTAGAACGACCATCGAAGGCGCGGAAGAGCTACGCGTGAAGGAGAGCGACCGAATTGCGAGCGTTGCTTCCATGCTCCGGGCTTTCGGCGTTGACGTCGCGGAGCATGGCGATGGCATGGTGATCGAAGGCGTCGGGAGCACTCGTTCGGGACGACTCTCGGGCGGTGCTCGCATCGACTCCTTCGGCGACCATCGCATCGCCATGGCTGCCGCGGTCGGCGCGCTCGTCGCCGATGGAGACACCACGATCGAGGACGCGGGTGCTGCGGTCGTTTCCTTTCCTCGCTTCTTCGACGAGCTCGCGGGAGCTTGCGCGTGACTCGAGAAAAAAAAGCTGGCTTCGTCGTTGCCATCGACGGCCCCGCAGGGGCCGGTAAATCGACCACCGCTCGGCGGGTCGCCGAGCGTCTCGCGTCGAGCTACCTCGACACCGGGGCGCTCTACCGCTGCGTGGCGCTACAAGCGCTCGAAAGCGGCATTGCGCTCGACGACGGCTTGCGCTTGGCCGAGCTGGCCCGGTCCCTCGACGTGAGCTTTGGCAGAGGCTCAGACACGAGGGTCTGGCTCGCTGCCCGCGATGTCACCGCTGCGATCCGTACCCCCGAAGTGAGTCAGGCGGCGTCCCGAGCGTCGGCTCTTCCGGAAGTACGCACAGCGCTCGTCGATTTACAGCGTCGTGCAGCGCGCGCGCCCGGAACGGTGGCAGAAGGGCGCGATATGGGCACCGTCATCTTCCCGAATGCCGAGCTCAAGGTCTTTCTCGACGCGGATATCGATGAGCGCGCGCGCCGGCGCGCGGAAGATCTCGGCGGCGCCGAGCGATCTGGCGCGGTCGACGAGGTTCGCTCTCAGATCTCCGAGCGCGACGCCCGCGACGCCGGACGCGCCGTTGCACCGCTCAAGCCCGCAGCCGACGCGGTCGTCATCGATACCACCCGCCTCAGCATAGAAGGCGTCGTCGAGCGCATCGTGGCGGAGGCTCGTGCCCGAGGGATCGGCAAGTGACTCGAAATTGCTGAAGTTTTCCCTTGAAACGGATGGCGGCTGGCTATATGTGCCATAGCGGCGTCGACGTCGACTCCCCACTTCAGGAGGATTCTGGTTTTAATGCGAGAGGAGATGGTCGGTAACGACCCTAACCGTCGGGAAGGTATGAAGAGCTTCGGAGACATATTCGAAGAGAGTCTCCGGACCCTCCAGCCCGGCGAAATCGTCAAAGGAACTGTCGTCGCGATCGACAAAGATGCGGTCACGATCGACGTAGGCTTCAAATCCGAGGGGGTACTCCCCCTCGCAGAGTTCATCGGTCCCGCCGGCGACGTGCTCGTCGAGGAAGGCCAAGAGATCGACGTTTACGTCGACTCGGTCGGTGACGAGGGCGGGCAACTCAGACTGTCTTTCGCGCGCGCCCGGGAGTCGACGATCTGGCGTCGCATCGAGCAAGCGTTTCGCGATGCGGCTCCGATCGAAGGGACGGTCGTCGGGCGTGTCAAAGGCGGCCTCAAAGTCGATCTCGGTGTCGAGGCGTTTCTGCCCGGCTCCCACGTCGACATTCGTCCGACACGCGCTCTCGAGCGCTACATCAACGAGCGCATGGAGTTCGCGGTCATCAAGTGCAACCGCGCACGTGGCAACGTGGTGGTGTCGCGACGCGCGATTTTAGAGAAAGAGCGTGACGTGCTGAAGAACGAGACGCTCAAGGTGCTCGAAGAGGGCGTCATCCTCGAAGGCACGGTGAAGAACGTCACCGACTACGGCGCGTTCGTCGACCTCGGCGGCATCGACGGTCTGCTCCACGTGACCGACATGGCGTGGGGAAGAGTGAGCCACCCGTCGAAAGTCGTGTCTTCCGGAGATGTAGTCAAAGTGGTCGTGCTCAAGTACGACTCGGGCACGGATCGAATCTCCCTCGGCATGAAGCAGCTGAAAGACGATCCTTGGCTGACCGTAGCGGATCGCCTCTTCCCGGGCAGTCGCGTTCGCGGCCGTGTCGTCAGCATCACGGACTACGGCGCCTTCATCGAGGTCGAAGAGGGCATCGAAGGCCTCGTTCACGTCTCCGAGATGTCTTGGACCTCACGCATCGCCCACCCCTCGAAAGTCGTGTCGGTCGGCGACGAGGTCGATGTGATGGTGCTCGCCGTAGACCCGGCGAACCGGCGCATTTCACTCGGTTTGAAGCAGGTCACACCGAATCCTTGGGAGATGCTCCGAGCGACGCATCCCGTCGGAGCTTCGATTCGCGGCAAAGTGACGAGCCTCACCGATTTTGGCGCATTCGTGAACGTGGCGGACGGGATCGATGGGCTCATCCACGTCTCCGACCTGCATTGGACGCGCAAAGTCAGGCATCCATCCGAGGTTTTGAACAAGGGCGACGAAGTCGAGGCCGTGGTCCTCGGCATCGACGTCGAAAACGAGAGGCTGTCCCTCGGCTTGAAGCAGGCGGCTCCCGACCCCTGGTCCGACATGGAGCGGCGTATGCCTCCGGGCACTCGCGTCAAAGGTAAGGTGACGAACGTCACCGACTTCGGTGTATTCGTCGAGATCGAGGCCGGGGTGGAAGGCATGATTCATGTCTCGCAGCTCAGCCGCGAGAGGATCGACAACCCGCGCGAGCAGGTGCAGCCGGGCACGGAAATCGATGCCGAGGTCATGCAGGTCGACGCGCGCGAGCGGCGCATTGCGCTCAGCGTGAAGTCGCTGCTCGACACGCAAGACAAAGCGGAGGTCCGGCAGTACATGTCGAAGAGCGGGGATTCGTCGCGGACGACTCTCGGCGATTTGCTACACAAGGAGCTGGAAAAGGGGAGAGGGGCGGCGCGCGAGGTGGGAGATCGGGAAGGATCGGAGAAGTAGTCCACGTTTCTGGGGGGCGACGCTACCGATGACCAAGCGAGACCTAATCGACGAAATCGTGAAGTTGTATCCCGCATACTCGGGACGCGACGCCGAGGTCATCGTCAACGCAGTATTCGAGGCGATGACCGATGCGCTTTGTTCGGGCGAACGGATAGAGATCCGCGGCTTCGGGAGCTTCGTGGTCAAGCAACGACGCGCCCGCGAAGGGCGCAATCCGAAGACCGGCGACATCGTAGCGGTTGCGGCGAAGCGCGTGCCTTTCTTCAAGGTGGGCAAAGAGCTGAAGCAGCGCGTGGATCGGGATGAGCAGCACATCCCAACGGCTGCACCTGCATCGCCCCCGGTCGCGAGCCCGGGTGCCCCGGCCCCGCACTCTGCAGTGTCGAGCGGATCGCGCTCGGTCTGAGCGGGAGCGCAGCTAGGGTGGGCGCTCGCTCGGGTGCCCGCTAGCGCTCGAGTCGATCGAGTCGCTCGAATGGACGCGCTGTGAAGACTCTCCGCACGGTATTTCTCTGCCTCGTCTTCGTCGCGGCGGTGTTCGTCTCGAGCGCCAACGTTCACGTGGTCGAGCTCGTCTATCTTCCCGCGCTGGGCATCGAGTCGACGTGGGATCCTCGCTCCATCCACATTCCTCTTTTCGTCGTCGTGCTCGCCGCACTGATTCTCGGCGCGGTGCTCGGTGGCGCTACGGCGCTGTACGAGCAGGCGCGCCTCAGACTCGCACTACGCCAGGCGCGGCGAGCGACCGCGAAAGCCAGCGGCGAAACGGAAGAAGCGCGAGTGGCGCAAACGCGCGCTGTTGCTGACGCCGCGAAGCTCCGGGCGGAGCTCGGCCAAGCCCAGGCGAGTCTCTCACCCCCGATCGCGCAGTCTCGCGTGATCGACGAATCCTGAGTCTATCCACGGGACGCGTGCGCCATTCGTGCGGTGCACAGCGACCGGCCCGGTTTCGTTGCCGGGGGTGCAGCGCGTTCCTATACTCGGTTCCCCATGACCGACGCGCGCACCCTCGGGGAGCTCAGGCGGAGCGGATACACGATTCGACCGATCCGTGAGGAAATGCGTAGCAATCTCATGGAAAAGCTCGAGAAAAACGAGCGCGACATCTTCCCGGGCCTGATCGGCTACGACGACACCGTCATACCGGAGATCGAGAACGCCGTGCTCTCCGGCCATCACATGGTGCTGCTCGGCGCGCGGGGCCAAGGAAAAACCCGTCTCATTCGCGCTCTAATTGGATTGCTGGATCCGCTTCTGCCCGTGGTCGCCGGCTGCGAGATCAACGACGATCCGTACGGTCCGGTCTGCGTTGCCTGCCGTCGAAAGCTCGAGGCCGAAGGCGATGCGCTTCGAATCAGCTGGCTCTCACGCGATGCGCGATATGGCGAAAAGCTCGCAACCCCGGATGTCACCATCGCCGATCTGATTGGCGAGGTGGACCCGGTCAGAATCGCCGAGGGGCGCTATCTCGCGGACCAGGAAGCGATCCACTTCGGTCTCATCCCGCGCACGCATCGAGGCATCTTCGCGATCAACGAGCTGCCGGACCTGACGGAAAAAGTGCAAGTGGGTCTCTTCAACGTCATGGAAGAGCGCGATCTCCAGATCAAAGGCTTCCAGGTTCGTTTGCCCCTCGACGTGCTGGTGGTCGCGACCGCGAACCCGGAGGACTACACGAGCCGCGGGCGCATCGTCACGCCCCTCAAAGACCGCTTCGACGTGCAGATTCGGACCCACTACCCGCGGCGCATCGAAGACGAGATCGCGATCATGGAGCAAGAGGTCTCGACCGCGGATCGCGCCGGGCGACCCGTGCGGGTGCCGGGCTTTCTTCGTGAGATCGTCGCGCGCATCACGTTCGAGGCACGCGCGGCGCCCGAGATCAGCCAATCGTCCGGCGTGAGCGTTCGTGCGTCGATCAACAACTACGAGACCTTGATCGCGAACGCAGAGAAACGTGCGATTCGACTGCGAGAGCCCGAGATCGTGCCCCGTTTGACCGACCTGCCCTCGCTCGCGGCGTCCACCGGGGGCAAGATCGAGCTCGACTACGGGGGCGATTCGCTGACCGAGGGCGCGCTGGTCGAGCGCGTCGTCAATCGCGCGGTGAAAGCCACGTTCGACCGATACGTGAGCCTCGACGAGCTCGGAAGCATCGTCGAGTACATCGCCCAAGGATGGGGCGTCGCAGTCTCCGACAGCATGCCGTCAGCCGACTACGCGAGCGGCATCGGGACCATCCCCGGTTTTCGCGACGCCATCGAGGCGCTCGGCCCCCACGAAAGCCCGGGCTTGATGGCGAGCGCGGCGGAGTTGATCCTCGAGGGACTGCATCTGCACGAAAAGCTCGACCGCCAGCGCGAGGGCGGACGCACGGTGTTCAAGGCCTGAGGCTCCGCCCTTGCGTTTCGTCTACACGAACTGGACGGGGACGCGCCGCTCGCGGCTCGATCCCGATCGCCTGTTCGCAGGCCTCAGTCGCTTCCTCTCCGAAACCGACGACCTCGAGGAAGCCCTCGATCGCCTGATGCGTCAAGGAATCGAAGGGCTGGACCTCCCCGCGCTTGGGGTCGACGATTTGCTCGCGAGGATCCGCGAGAAGATTCAAGAGCTCGCGCAACGCTACAATCTCGACCAGGCCCTCGATCGGCACCGGTCTCGTCTCGACGAGCTGCTCGAGCTCGAGGAAGCCGCTGTCGGAGAGAACGGCGCGAAAGGCGAGGCGGCAGCTGATGCCGAGCGCCGAGCGCGCTTCATCGCGCGACTTCCGGCCTCCGTCCGCGAGGCCATGGATCGACTCGGTCACTACGACTTCCAGGATGGTGAAGCGGCAGCCGAGTTCGAGCGTCTCTCGGAAGGGAAGGCCGACGTCGACCGTGTCGCCGACTTCATCGAGCGGCATGGGCGCGTGTTTCGTGGCGCCGAGTCTCTCGATTTCGACGGCGCGCTCGACCTCATCGATCGTGTCGAGCGGCTCCGCCAGCTCGAAGAGGCACTTTTCAAGCGGAACTTCGATGGTATCGATCTCGCCGCCGCCGAGAAATTGATTGGAGCCGACGCGGCCCAAGTGATCTCTGCCCTACGCGACGTGCTAGCGATGCTCGCCGGAGCGGGTCTCGTGGCTCCGCGGGGCGGCAAGCTCGTGCTCACCCCGAAGGGCGCACGGCGTCTCGGACAGATCGCGCTCGCCGAGATCCACCGAGGGCTTCGCTTCGATGCGCCGGGGCGCCACACGGTAGATCGTCGAGGCGCGATGGACGTAGACGGAGCCGGCACACGGCGATACACCTATGGCGAGCCCTTCAACCTCGCCGCTGCAGCGACGGTGGCCAACGCCGTGAGGCGGAACACGGGCTTGCCGCTCCGTCTCGCGCCCGAAGACCTCGAGGTCTACGAGTGCACGCACGGCACTCGCAGCGCGACGGTGCTGCTCCTCGACATGAGCTGGTCGATGAGCTGGGAAGGTCGCTTCGCCGCCGCGAAGAAGGTAGCGCTCGCGATGCATACGCTCATGCGATCGCGCTATCCGCGCGACTACTTCGCGGTGGTCGGCTTTTACACGCGCGCGGTAGAGCTCGACGTGGCGGACCTTCCGGAAGTGACGTGGAACATGGGGGATCCGTTCACGAACTTGCAAGACGGGCTGCGGCTCGGAAGCGAGCTGCTCGGGCGCCAATCGGGCGCCAACAAGAACTTGATCGTGGTGACCGACGGTCAGCCGACGGCATACTACGCGAAGGGAAGGCTCTACTGCGAGTGGCCGATGAGCCTCGGCGGTCTCTCGACGCGTGCAACCGTCGAGACGCTCCGTGAGGTCGAGAGAGTGACGCGGCGGGGAATTCGCATCAACACGTTCATGCTCGACGACAGCCCACCGCTCCGCGCCTTCGTCGACAAGATGACGGCAATCAACCGCGGTCGCGCATTCTTCACCTCTCCAACCGAGCTCGGTCGTTTCTTGCTCGTCGATCACGTCGGAAGGCGACGCAAAGTCGTTTGAGCGGCGTGACGGAGCGCAGGGCGAGCGAGAAGCCGAGGTACAAGCTCACCCCGGTGATGCAGCAGTACCTCGACATGAAGCGAGGGCACGAGGACGCCGTCCTTTTCTTCCGCCTCGGCGATTTCTACGAAATGTTCTTCGAGGATGCCGAGCGAGCGGCGGCGCTCCTCGACTTGACGCTCACCTCTCGGAATCGCAACGACGAGAACCCGATCCCGATGTGCGGGGTTCCCTACCACTCGGCGCGGCCTTACATCGCAAAGCTGCTCGAAGCCGGCGTGAAGGTCGCCGTGTGCGAGCAGATCGACGTCACCGCCAAGGGCATCGCCCGCCGCGAGGTCACGCGCGTGATCACGCCGGGCACGTCGGTGGACGAGGACATGCTCGCACCCGACCGCGGCAACTACCTGGCTGCGGTCTCGACCGGCGCGGGGGGCGGCTACGGTCTAGCATGGACGGAGTTTTCGACCGGAGAGCTGCGTGTCACCTCGCTTGCGACCGCGGCGGCGACTGCGGAGGAGCTCGAGGCGCTCGCTCCGAGCGAGCTGCTCGTGGATGCGGTCGAAGGGGAGCTGAGTTCGAAGCTTCGCGTGATGCTTCCGCGGACCTTGCTCGTGCCGCGCGGCTCAGGCGAAAACGAGACAGCGACGTCGGAAGGCGCGAAGCGGATCGTCGACGGCGTAGGTGCGTCGATGGACGAGAACGCGCGCTCCGCGCTCCGTCATCTCGTCGGCTACCTCGATGCGACGCAAGGCGGTCGGCTCGCGCACTTGACGCCGGCGCTAGCCTACGAGGCCGGATCCTTCCTCGTCGTCGACGCGACGACGAGGCGGAATCTCGAGCTCGTCGAGTCGGTGGAAGGTGGACGCGCCGGATCGCTGCTTGCCGCCGCGGATCGATCCGTTACCGCGATGGGCCGGCGTCGCGCAAGGGACTGGCTCTGCCGACCGCTTTCGAGCTTGGCAGCGATCGGCGAGCGGCTCGACGCCGTCGAAGAGCTCGTCGAGAGCCTCGAAGCGAGGACCGAGCTCCGAGCAAAGCTGCGACAGGTCGGCGACCTCGAGCGGTTGGCGGGGCGAATCGGCGCTGGCGCGGCACAGCCGCGCGACCTCGTCCGCCTCGCGGACGCCGCCGAAGCCATCGAAGCGATCCGGCTCTCGTTCGGGGACGGCGCGGAGCCGAGCGCGCTCGTTTCGCGCCTCGTCGGCGACGCCGACTCGCTGCCGGAGCTGAGAGCGTTGCTCAGGCGCGCGCTCGTCGACGATCCGCCGGCTCAAATCGGGCGCGGGCCTCTCGTTCGCGACGGCTTCGACGAGGAGATCGATCGGCTACGGAGCATTCACACCGACGGCAAAGGTTGGATGATCGAGCTCGAGGCGACCGAGCGTCGTCGGACGGGAATCGGCAGCCTCAAAGTCGGGTTCAACAAGATCTTCGGCTACTACATCGAAGTCTCGAAGTCCGGCCTTGCGCGGGTGCCGCCCGACTACGTTCGGAAGCAGACCGTAGCGACCGGCGAGCGTTACATCACCGACGAGCTCAAGCGGCGCGAGAGCGAGCTGCTCGGCGCCGAGGCTCGCTTGCTCGCCCTCGAGACGCGGCATTTCACCGACCTCGTTGCCGAAGCGGCGCGAGCGCTCCCGCGGATCTCACGGACGGCGAGCGCGCTGGCCGAGCTCGACGTGCTCGCCGGCTTCGCCGAGACGGCGAATGTCTCCGGCTACGTGCGGCCCGAGCTCTTGCGGGACGGCGCGATCGAGATCAGCGACGGGCGCCATCCGGTGGTGGAATCCATTCTCGGCCAGGGCTTCGTCCCGAACGATTGCCGGCTCGGGCCGGGGGGCCCGACGCTCATGGTCATCACCGGTCCCAACATGGCCGGCAAATCGACGTACATGCGGCAAGTCGCTCTCGTCGTGCTGCTGGCTCACGCGGGCAGCTTCGTCCCCGCGGCGCGTGCACGCATGCCCGTCGTCGATCGCGTGTTCACGCGCATCGGCGCGAGCGACAAGCTCGCACGCGGGCAGTCGACGTTCATGGTCGAGATGAGCGAGACGGCGCACATCCTCGAGGCCATGACGGCGCAGAGCTTGGTGGTGCTCGACGAGATCGGCCGCGGCACCTCCACCTACGACGGAATCTCGATCGCATGGGCGGTGGCCGAAGCCATGGTGGCCGCCGGGGTCAAGACGCTTTTCGCGACACACTACCACGAGCTCGCGCGTCTTGCGGACGAGCACGCCGGGGTGGCGAACTACTCGGTCGCCGTTCGCCGCTTTCGGGGCGAGATCGTTTTTCTCTACCGAGTGGAGCCGGGTGCCGCGAGCAAGAGCTACGGAATCGAGGTCGCCGCGCTGGCCGGGGTGCCGAAGCCGGTCATCGAGCGCGCCAAAGGGCTTCTCGTGGGGTTCGAGCGGAGCCATTCGGCGGTCTCGGGGGCGGCCCTCGGCCAGCCAGGGCTCTTCGACGTTCCGAGCCTCGAACCGACGCCAACAGAGCCCGCGGACACCGCGACTGTCGAGCTCACAGCGTCGCTCGCGGAGTTGGTTCCCGAAAAAATGACACCCCTCGAGGCCCTGAACGAGCTCGACCGACTTGTCCGCGAGGCAAGGAAACGGCAATAATTTCGCGTTCGGGCTAAGTGCCTTTGGGTACCGGGGTGGCAATGAGCAGGAGCGCGGTCGGAAGACCCCTATACCTATGGGTCTTTGCCGTCATTCTTGCCGTAGGTGGGGTGGCGACCGCAGAGGCTGCCGCGATCCTTGGAATTCGCTCGGCGGTCGAAGTCGACTCCACTCGAATCATCATCGAGGTCACCGAGACCACGCCCTATAAATGGGCGCTGGTGCCGGCGGACTCAGTCAAAGGACTGCCGCCTCGCTTCTACGTAGACATCGAGGGGGTACGCGTCCCGTCGTCGCAGAAGCTCGATTTCGCCGTGGGCGACGGGCGAGTTCGGCAAGTGCGCGCGGGCCAGAACGCGGAAGGCCGTGCGCGAGTGGTGCTGGACCTAACCGGCTCGCTCAAGCCCACCGTATTCGCGCTCCAGAGTCCCGCGCGAATCGTCATCGACCTCGCGGGACAGCCGGTGATGACACCGGACCCGCCGAGATCGAGGCAGATGGCGGCCGCAGCGCCGCCGGCTCCTTCAAGAGTGCCGGGTCACCGCGTCGCAACACCTCCCGTGTCGACGTCCGTTCTGGCGAGCACGGCGAGGGTGCCGGTGAACCCCGGGTCGGCGATCCCGAAAGCTCGCAAGGTGAGGGTGGTCATCGATCCCGGTCACGGCGGCAAAGATCCGGGCGCGCGGGGCTCGGGTGGTCTCGTCGAGAAAGACCTCACGCTCGATCTCTCGAAGCGTCTCGCCGCGAAGCTCAAAGAGAAATTGGGCTTCGAAGTGTTCCTCACGCGCCAGGCCGATCAATACGTGTCACTCGGCAGCAGGAAGGACATGGCGAATCGCCTCGACGCAGATCTTTTCGTGTCGATTCATGCCAACGCGCACAAGAGCAAGCGCCTGAGCGGGATCGAGACCTACTACCTCAAGAACTCGAACGACCGTGCTACGCTCCGTCTCGCAAACCTCGAGAACGGCGTCGACATGCTGATCGGCAGCGACGTCTCGACCGACGCCGATCTCGACTACATCGTCTCCGATCTCATCCAGGGCCAGAAAGAGGCCGACTCGATCCGAGCGGCGCGACACTTGCAGCAGTCCATCGTCTCCACGGTCAAGCCCCGTTACACCGAGCTCGAAGATCTCGGCGTCAAGCAGGGGCCCTTTCTCGTTCTAGACGGCACCTTCATGGCGGCGGTGCTCGTCGAGACCGGCTTTGTCACCCACAGCTCCGAGGCGAAACGGCTCGCCTCGGCCACCTACCGCGACGCGATCGCCGACGGACTCTTCAACGGGATCAAGCGCTACTTCGAGGACGATCGTACGGCGTTGCTGCGCTGACGATCTGTCGATGAAAGACTCTTCTCCAGTGCGCGAGCCGACGGGCGGCGGCGCGCCGTCGAGCAATCGTTTGCGACTCCCTCCGGCGGACGACTTCACGGGCAATCTGAGCGAGGTGGCCAAGAGCTACGTGGACTCCGCTCGCGCCGACTTGGAGCGAGCCACGTGGGCCGGCGCGGGGGGAGAAGAAGTAGCGGTCGGCTTCTCCGACGCCGTCGACGAGCTCGTACGTTTCATCGTCGAGACCGCGACGGTGAGATTCGCGCATCGCTACGCAAGGGCCCACCAGCGCTGCGCCGTGATTGCGCAGGGCGGCTACGGCCGGAGCGAGATGAACCCCTGGTCGGACGTCGATCTGCTGATTCTCTATCCGGGCCGTGTGAGCCCCTACGTCGAGACCATCAGTGAGCGTCTCATCCAAACCCTGTTCGACGCGCAGCTTCAGGTGGGCTGGGCAGTTCGAACGACGCGCGACTGTGTCGATCAAGCAGCGGCGGATCTCACCATCCGAACGACCATGCTCGACGGGCGCTTCGTGACCGGCAGCGAAGCGCTAGGGAAAGAGTTCGCCGAGCTCGTCCGCACCCAGCTCGCGGTGCGCGACGCGGCAGGCTTCGTCGAGCGAAAGCTGGCGGAATCGAGCGACCGCCAAGCCCGGATGGGCGGCTCGGTGTTCATGCTCGAGCCAAACGTGAAAGAGGGGCAAGGCGGTCTCCGCGATCTTCATACGCTTCAGTGGGTCGCTCGAGTGAAGCGCGGGGTGACCTCGATCGACGGGCTCGCGGCGGTCGAGATCGCATCCGAGTCCGAGCAGCGTGAAATGCTCCGTGCGCGAGAGTACTTGCTGCGCGTTCGCAACGCTCTCCACTTCCTCGCGCGATTCAAGCACGACAAGCTCTCCTTCGACTACCAGGAGCGCATCGCCGAGCGTTTCGGCTACGAGGCCACGCCGACGCACAACCCCGGCGAAGTCTTCATGCGCGAGTACTACACCCACGCGGCCATCGTCGCGCGCACGACCAGTGATCTTCTCGCGCGCCTCACCGCGCCGCCGAACCCGACCGGGATCTTGAACCGGCTCGCAGGACGAAAGCTCCGAAAAGGCGTTTCGATCGCAGGCAGCCAGCTCGTCGTCGACGAGAAAATCTTCGAGGAAGACCCGGTCAACTTGCTGGCGATCTTCCACGATGCGCAGAAGGCCGCCGTGACGCTGTCGTCGGGCACCCGCGAGGTGGTGCGCCGGAACGCCGAGCGCTTGACGGTGGACATCGCGGATTCCGAGCGGGCGATCGACGTGTTCATGTCGATCCTCAAGTCCAACGACGGTGTGTATCGCACGCTCGGCGAGATGAATCGGCTCGGTGTGCTCGGTCGGCTGATCCCGGAGTTCGGCCGACTTTTCTGCATGGTCCAGCACGATTTTTATCACGTCTATACCGTCGACGAGCACTCGCTGATCGGCATTCGCGAGCTCGAGCGGGTCCGAGAAGGCACCTACGAAAAAGACAGCCCGCTGCTCACGCAGGTGATGCGAGAGTGCGACCGTCCCGAGCTCTTGTTTCTGTCCATGATGTTTCACGATCTCGGGAAGGGATACGGTGGAGACCACGACGAGCGTGGCGCTTTGATGGTCGTGGACATCGCGAAGCGGCTCGGACTGAACGTAGACGACAGCGAGTCGCTCGAGTTTCTGGTCAGAAACCACCTGATGATGTCGGCACTCGCGCAGACTCGCGACATCGAAGACGACGAGCTGGTCGAGACCTTCGTCGCCGACGTGCAAACGCCGTCCAATCTCAAAAACCTCTACCTGCTCACGTTCGCCGACATGCGTGCGGTCGGTCCCCAGATCTGGAACGGCTGGCGCGACCATCTTTTGAGCGAGCTCTACCTCCGCGCAATCGACGTGTTCGAGACCGGGGAAGTGAGCGACGTCAATCGCGAGGCCCGGGTCCAACGGGTCCGGGACCGCGTCGTCCGCGTTGCGCGCGGAGACGACGAAGTGCGTCGCTTGCAAGCGTTCCTGGTCGACATGCCGGCGGCGTATCTGCTCTCGAGCACGGACGAGCGCATCATCGACGACTGGCGGCTCTACGAGTCGCTGGGCGCCGGAATTTTCCGCTCCGGCGTGGCGCATTTCCGCGAGCGCGGCTTCAGCGAGCTGGTCATCTGCACCCACGACTCCGAAGGATTGTTCGTGCGCCTCTGCGGCGTCCTCACCGCGCACGGTCTCAACATTCTGAGCGCAAAAATCGTGACATCCGCGAGCGGTATCGTGATCGACACGTTTCGCATCGACCACGTCGAGCAGGGTGGGCCGGCGGTCGACCCGCTGGACCCGGAAGTGTGGGCGGGTGTTCGGACGGACATCGAGCGCATGCTGGCGGACGAGGTCGACGTGGCGGCTCTGGTCGAGGCCGCCGCGAAGCGGCGGCCGGCGACTTCGTCGGTTCGGAAGGCTCGGAAGCGCGCGCGGACGGACGTTCAAATCGACAACACGATCTCTCGCCAATACACCGTCCTCGACGTGTACGCGTCGGATCGGCCCGGCATTCTCTTTGGCGTCGCAGACGCGATCTATCGCCTCGGGCTGACGATCCATCTCGCGAAAATCAATACCTACGTGAACCAGGTGCTCGACGTGTTCTACGTCACCGATGCCGAAGGCAGGAAGGTACCGGAAGGGGTGGGGCTGGCGCGGGTGCGCGACGCGATTCTCGAGCGCATTCGCGAGCCCGGCGAAGATGCTCCTCTCGTCGCGGCCAGGGCGGCCGCGCGCTGAAGCGTGGCCGACGATCTCGACAGCGCCGTCGACCTCTTCCTCCAGCAGGTCGCCACCGAGCGAGGCCTGGCGCGGAACACCGTCGAAGCGTACGGCCGAGACCTTCGCGTGTTCGCCGACGCGATGGAGAAGCGCGGACGCAAAACGGCCGCCGACGTAGCGCGGGGCGACGTGGTCGACTACCTCGATCGACTGACTCGTGCCGGGCTCGCACCGACCTCACGCGTGCGCGCGCTGTCGGCCGTGCGCGGTCTCTTCAAATTCTGCCTCCGTGAAGGGCTCATCGCGGAGAACCCCACGCGTGACGTTCGCTCGAGCCGCAACAGTCGGCGTGTCCCGAAGCAGCTCGCGCCCGGCGACGTCGAAACGCTGATCGCGAGCGTTTCTGCGGACGATCCTCTCTCGCTTCGCGATCGTGCGATGCTCGAGCTCCTCTACGCGAGCGGGCTCAGGGTCTCAGAGCTCGTCGGTCTCCCGACGTCACGACTGCACGCCCGCGAAGGATATCTGACCGTGCTCGGCAAGGGCTCGAAAGAACGCGCGGTGCCGGTGGGCCGGCGTGCGCTCGCTGCTGTCAGACGCTATCTCGCCGACGGGCGCCCCCTGCTCGACCCCGAGGGACGAAGCTCGCTTCTCTTCGTTCGGGCCGGCGGCAAGCGCCTTTCACGACAAGGGTTTTGGAAGAAGCTGCAATCGCGTGCGCTCGCTGCCGGTATCGCGCGTTTGTCGCCTCACGTGCTGAGACACAGCTTCGCCACTCACTTGCTCGAAGGCGGTGCGGATTTGAGAGCGGTGCAGATGATGCTCGGGCACGCGGATCTCTCGACGACGCAGATCTACACGCACGTGGCGAGCCAAAGGCTTCGTCGCATCCACGAAGAGCATCACCCGCGAGGGCGCATGAGTGTCAGCGGTGCGCGGAGGCGCGAGCCTCACTGAGCGACGAGGTGATACGCTCGTCTAGAGGCCGATTGCCCGGGCCAAGGGTGCCTGGTATCCCTCCAACGGCGCCCTGCCGGCGCTCCTTCGGACCCCGATGAACATCGACGTCGCCTCTGCCGCTCTCTGGGTGTTTCCGCTCCTCGTGGCCGTCGTCTTTCACGAATGGGCCCACGGGTTCGTCGCCTACAAGCTCGGCGATGACACGGCGCAGAGACTCGGGCGTCTCACGATCAACCCGATCGCCCACATCGACCCCGTAGGCACCATCCTCATGCCGGGCTTGTTGCTGCTATCGAACGCGCCGTTTCTCTTCGGCTACGCCAAGCCGGTGCCGATCAGTTGGCAGAACTTGAGAAACCCGGTCCGCGACATGGTGTACGTCGCCGCGGCGGGCCCGGCGATGAATCTGTTGCTCGCGATCGGGAGCGCGATTTTGCTCGGCGTGGTCACCCGCGGCACAGGTGCCGACCCGTTTTTCTGGCGGGGCGTCGAGCAAGGGTCGTTCGCGGTGGCTGGACCAGTGGCCGAGATGGCCATGCGAAGCGTTCTCATCAACGTCGTGCTCGCGGTGTTCAATCTCCTCCCCATCCCGCCCCTCGACGGTGGTCGCGTGGCCGTGGGGCTCTTGCCGAACCCCCTCGCGTACCGCCTCGCCAGCGTCGAACCCTACGGATTCATGATCGTTTTTCTGCTGCTCATGAGCGGCGTGCTCGGCGTCGTCCTGTCGCCGATCGTGCGTACGCTGATCGGCCTCCTTCAGGGGTTGGTGTAATCAAGGGTCCGGATGACGTCCGCGCAAGCCGCCAGTGAAGGAGAGGGGTCGAGCTTCCCGCCCACGGTAGTCTCCGGCGCTCGGCCAACCGGCAAGCTGCACCTCGGGCATCTGAACGGAGCTCTCAAGAGTTGGCTCCGATTGCAGCAAGAAAGCAGGTGTTTTTTCTTCGTCGCGGACTGGCATGCGCTCACCACCGAGTACGCCGATACCGCTTCGATCCGAGCGAACGTCGAGTCCATGGTGCTCGATTGGCTGGCCGTCGGCATCGACCCGGATCAAGCCGTGCCCTTCCGTCAATCGGATGTACCCGCGCACGCCGAGCTGTTCGTGATGTTTTCCATGGTGGTACCCATTCCATGGCTCGAACGGGTGCCCACTTACAAAGAACAGCAGGAGCAGCTCGAAGGGAAAGATCTGACGACCTTTGGCTTCCTCGGCTACCCGCTGCTGCAGGCGGCCGACATTCTCATTTACAAGGGGACGAAAGTTCCGGTCGGCGAAGACCAGCTTCCGCACATCGAGCTCACCCGCGAGGTGGCCCGGCGATTCAACCGCCTCTACGGCGTCGAGGTTTTCCCCGAGCCAGCCGGAGTGGTCGTCCCCGCCGCGAGAGTGCCCGGCACGGATGGCCGGAAAATGAGCAAGAGCTACGGCAACGCCGTGGACTTGGTCGACGATCCGAAAACCGTGTACGACAAGCTTTCGAAGATGGTGACCGACGTTCGGCGGAAGCGGCGCTCGGATCCGGGCGATCCGAAAGACTGCCCCGCCTTCCGTCTTCACGAGATTTACTGCACTGCCGAAGAGAGAGCGGAGCTCAGCGAGGGATGTCGCAGCGCTTCGATAGGCTGCCTCGACTGCAAGAAGGTCATGATTCGTAGAGTCGTCGAAGAGTTGGACCCGATCCGGACTCGCCGTCTCCAGCTCGACGAGAGGCCCGGGGTTGCTGCCGAGGTGCTCGCTGCCGGGGCGATCCGCGCCCGAGAGGTAGCAGGCCGTACGCTAGCCGAAGCGAAGGCGGCGATGGGCGTATGACCAACGCGCTACATCCGGCTGAGTATCGAGTTCGTCTCGACGCCTTCGAGGGCCCTCTCGATCTCCTGCTCCATCTCGTCAAGACCAACGAGGTCGACATCTATCACTTGCCGATCGCGGTGATCACCGATCAGTACCTCGACTATCTCGGGATGTTCGAGGAGCTCGATCTCGATATCGCGGGCGAGTACCTCGTGATGGCGGCGACGCTCATGTACTTGAAGTCGCGCCTTCTTCTACCGATCGATGAAGAGGATCCCGGTGACGACGAAGAGGGCGATCCGGCGGCCGATTTGGTGCGCCAGCTCGCGGAGTACCGTCGCTATCGGGAAGTCGCCGACGAGCTTCGCGATCGCGTGATGCTCGGTCGCGACGTCTTCAGGCGCGACCCTGCGGCTCCCGAGCCCCTCGAAGGTGAAGAGCCGGAATATCGTACCGCCGATCTCGGAGGCCTCCTCGAAGCATTGAGGCGCGTGCTTCGCACCGCCGCCGGGCGGCGCCCTCATGACATCGCCGGCGAAGACTATCGGGTGGCGGATTGCGCGCGGATTCTCTTGGACAAGCTTCGCGAGGGCGGACGCGTGGAGTTCGCGGAGCTCTTCCGTGACAACCCGAGTCGCGGATTCATCATCGCGACTTTCGTGGGACTCCTCGAGATGATCAAGCTCGGCGTCGTCGACGTCGAGCAGAGCGCGATCTGCGGCGACCTCTACTTGAGTCTCGCGCTCGAGCACGTAGACGATGCGATGAGCGTGCTGGTCGAAACCTACGAAGCGCGGGGACCGCTCGTCGTCGAGAGCGAGAAGGGGGAGGGCAATGTCGGAAGCTGAGCCGATCGAAGAGGCGGAAGGCGAAGGCGGTCGCTGGCCCGTCGAGAGGCTGAAGCCCCTCCTCGAAGCCATGATCTTCGCAGTCGCGGATCCTCTCACCCCTCGCCGCGTTTGCGACGCGATCGATGGCGCGACCACCGCAGAAGTGAAGGCGGCCGCCGCCACCTTGCAGACCGAGTACGCGGAGCGCGGTGTGCGACTCGTCGAGGTCGCAGGTGGCTGGCAGTTTCGAACCGCCGCCGAGCATCACGCGGCTGTTCGGCAGCTTTTCAAAGACAAGCCGCTCCGTCTCACGCGAGCGGCGATCGAGACCGTAGCCATCGTCGCGTACAAGCAGCCGGCGACCCGATCCGAGATCGAGTCGGTGCGCGGGGTGGACTCGGCTGCCGTGCTGGAAAATCTCGTCGAGAAGAAGATTCTCAAGATCGCCGGACGGCGTGATGTGCCGGGGCGGCCTCTCGTGTACACGACGACGCCGTTCTTTCTCGAGCTGTTTGGTCTGAAAGACATGAAGGCATTGCCGACCCTCGCCGAGCTCGGCGACGAGATCGGCAACTTGGCGAGCGTGGCCGAGTTCGGCAAGAGCGAAGAGGCAGGCGCAGCCATCCTGCCGCTCGAGGACGATGAAGCGAGTAACGGAGCCCCGGAATTTTCGAAAGACACGGACACGGAGAGCGCGACCGAAGACGGAAGCTCGCTCGACGCTCCAGGCGAGATACCCAAAGTCCGCTTCGAGCGCAGCCAAGCCTACGAAGGCCCCGAAGCCGACGAAGCCTCCAGAGACGCGCCGAAGGCCAAATCGACCGGCAACACCCGAACGCGAACGTCGACCGACGACTGAGCCCGCGAGCGCCGGCGCCGTCCGCCTGCACGTGCTGCTCGCGCGCGCGGGCATCGCGTCGCGCCGGCGAGCCGAGCAGATGATTCGTGCCGGCGAGGTCACGGTGAACGGCCACGTCGTCACCGCGCTCGGCACGAAAGCAGACCCGCATCGAGATCGCGTGGTCGTCGAAGGGCGACCGCTAAGGCTGGCTTCGAAGCGCGAGTACTTCGCGCTCAACAAGCCCGTTGGTGTGATTACGACCCTTGCCGACCCGGAAGGCCGTCCTTCCGTCGGTGATCTCGTAAAAACGCTCGAGCGGGCGCTGCATCCGGTCGGAAGGCTCGACTTCCACACTTCCGGCCTCTTGCTGCTGACGAACGACGGCGAGCTCACCGCGCGGCTCACTCACGCGCGCTACCACGTGCCGAAGACCTACGTTGCCAAAGTCGATCATCCACCGACCGATGCGGATTTGAACGCGCTGAGGGCCGGAATCCGCATCGATGCAGGGCGAGCGGCCCACGCGCGCATTCACGTAGCGAAGAGCGGCGGCGGCAAGTCTTGGATCACGATCACGATCTACGAAGGTCGCAATCGACAAGTCAGACGCATGCTCGAAGAGCTGGGCTTTCGCGTCGAGAAGCTCCGTCGCACGTCGATCGGCCCACTTTCACTCGGCAGTCTTCCAACCGGTCACGTGCGTGCGTTGACGAGCGTCGAGGTGACGGCGCTCAGACGTGCTGCCGGTTTCGAGTGACGGCGACACGACGTCTCTACAGAGTTGACATCCACCACTCGCGACGATAGAAGCCGCGCGCGGGGTGGAGCAGCCTGGTAGCTCGGCGGGCTCATAACCCGCAGGTCGGAGGTTCAAATCCTCCCCCCGCACCCATTTAACCCGCAAGCTTTCGGCCTTTCTCAGCAGCGCGACGCCTCGGCGCCCGGCGACGAAAGGTTCTTGTCGGGCGCCCGGGTGCATCCCTAGCGTTTAGCAAGTGACGCGACCTGAACCGCCTGGACGTCTACCGGCCGACCGCCGGCACCTGCTCTTCGGCCGTGCCATGCGTGGCGCCGCGAAAGTGGTCGGTGTGCCGGCCGCGGTCGCGGCCTACCCCCTGTTCACGGCATCGTTCAACGGACCCGCCGTGTTTCTTCTGTTGGCGTTAGCCATGGTCTGGGTCGGTGCGGTCTGCTTCTTCCTCAGCGACGATTGCGTCGATCGCTAGGGAGTCGCCTGGGGCTGGTTTCGACTTGACCATCATGACCAGGTTGCGTAGCTTCAACTCGTGGCGCGCGCCTACTCCGTCCACGAGGCGAAAGCCCGACTGAGCGAGCTCCTCCGACGCGTCAAGGCGGGTCGGAGCGTCGTGATATCCGAGCGCGGGAAGCCGATCGCACGGGTGGTCCCGATCGAGCCTGCCGAGGACGTCGAATCCAGACTCGTCGAGATGAAGCGAGCCGGGCTTCTCGTCCACGGCGGCGGCAGTCGCGATGCGCTTCGCCCCATCGCGCGGAAGCCCGGAGCATTGAAGCGCTTTCTCGAGTCGCGCGAGTGACGACGGCGTACATCGATTCATCCTTTTTCCTCGCGATCACGCTCGGTGAACGCGAGGCTACGAAGCTCCAAGCGATCGTACGGCGATTCACCTCTCTGGTCTCTGGCGATCTGCTCGTTGCCGAAGTGCTCTCCGCCGCTAAGCGTGAGGAGGTCGCCTTCGACCTCGTGCGGGGTGCGCTCGAGCCGGTGACGATCGTGCTTCCGGATCGATCACTGGAGCAAGAGGTCCGGCGGGTTCTCGATCGAGGGTACTTATGCGGGGCGGACCTGGCGCACGTGGCGTGCGCTCTTTTCGTTGCGGCGGACGATACGAAGTCCGTGGCGTTTCTTTCCCGTGACAAAGTGCAGCGTCGGATTGCCCGGGGGCTCGGCTTCGCCACCCCTTGAGGCAGGCGGCGACGTCCCGGGGCAACGGGTGAAATCATCGTTCCTTCGCCCGCACCCATTAAACCTTCCATCTTCTTCGACTGGACCTCTCGACAGCAGACGACGACGGTGACTACCGTCGTCACCGTACATGGACCGAAGGACGACGGGACGAACTCCGCTGCGAAAGGCGCTCACATCACGACGAGCGCGCATGCTGGCTGCGCTCGTTGCGTTCGTCGCTGTGCTTTCGCACGGTAGCGAGGCGCGCGCAGCGAGGATCGGCCTCTTCGACGCGCCGGGCTTCGTCGACACGAGTGGCGGTACGACGGCGGAGTCGGACACGCTGCAGGCGAGCCTCGTGGCGCTCGGGCAGGAGGTCACGACGTTCACCGCGACGCGAGCACAGGGGATCGCGGTCGCGCTCGAAGGCGCCGCGGCAGTCGTCTTCCCCGAGCTCGAAAATGCGGACCTCGCCTCGGAGCTCGGAGCGGCGGCTCGCACGACGCTTGCTGCCTTCGTCGCCGACGGAGGCGGTCTCATCGTCACGGGAACCACCGACGAGCGTGCGCCGGCTCTGCTGAACGCGATCTTCGGCCTCGCTCTCACCTCCGGTGTGGTGGGCGAGTCGGCGATCACGGTTTTTGCGAGCGGGACCGGCTTCGAAGGCGGACCGAGCCCGCTACCCGATCACCTCCGAACGCGGGGGCTCGATCTCGTGTCGCTGCCCCAAAACGCGCTGCCGATCTACGTGAGCGGAACGCGAGCGACGGTGGCGAGGATTCCTTTCGGCAACGGCCGCATCGTCTACCTCGGATGGGACTGGTACGCGGCGGCGCCAACCGGCGCGCGGGACGGCGGTTGGATCGGAACGCTCAAAACGAGCGTCGTCGAAGTCACCGAGTGTGCGTTGGCCGCCGGTGGTCCCGACAGCGACGAGGACGGCATTCCGGATGCTTGCGACGCCGACGACGGTTGCGCGGACGTGGACGGCAACCGCGCGCTCGGTGACGGATCGCGTATCGTCGTGAAGCGCGAGCTCGAGGCGGCGACCCCGAACGTACTCGTCGTTGCGGCCGACGTGTTTCTCCCCTCCGGCAGGCCCTTCGCCGAAATCGATCCGCTCACGCGCCCATTCTCGCTCGCCGTCCGCGCGGACAACGGCTCTTTGCGAGTCGCGGAGACGTTTCCGACCACGCCTTTTCTCGGCGGCGACTCGGCCGGCTGGCGCTACGAGTCGAAGCCGAAGGAATGGGTCTACACCGATCGCAGCGGAGCCGTGACGAACGGCTTCGTGGCCGTAGTGCTGAAGGACATGGGTCAGAGCGTCGTCGGTCGCGTGCGGGTCGAGATCTTCGGCCGAGACGGTCTCTATCCGCTTACGGATGCCGACCAGCCTCTCGGCGTTCAGCTCACGCTCGGCGATCCTGCCGCGGGTGAGTGCGGTGCGATCACGTACGAAGAGGCGGAGTGTCGGTCGGCGCTCAGCGGCGATCGGTTGACGTGCAAGCGCTGAGCGGCCGCTTTCAAGCGCCGGCGGAAGTCGAGCCCGTCGTGGTCGATTTCGGCAGCGTCTTGTCGCGGAGCCGCCGGAGCAGCTCGTCGGTTCCCTTCTGCGAAACGACCTCTTGGAACTGCGAGCGAAGGTTCGAGACCATGCTGATGCCTTCGGCGATCACGTCGATGATCTTCCACTCTCCGTCGGGAGCGAGACGCAGCCGATAGTCCACGAGCAGATCGGCGTCGGAGCTGCCGCGCTCGATCTTGGTCATGACGGTATAGTCTTCTCGCGCTTCTTTTCGTCCCGAAAGGATGTCTACCGTCTCGCCTTTGTAGTTTTCGATGTTGTCGCCATAGGTCGTGACGAGATACTGGCGAAAGAGAGTGACGAACTCTTTCTGTTGCTCGCCCGAGAGCGAACGCCAGTTCTTCGCCATGACGAGCTTCGAGATCGTCTCGAAGTCGCAGCAAGTGTCGAGGTAGCCGTCGAGTGTGCTCTTTTTCTGGTCGGTCGAGCGACCCTTGTCCGCCAACACCTCGATGACTTTCGCGGCGGTCGAGCGAATCACGTCTTCCGGCGATTGCTTGTCGGCACGAGCCGGAGTGAGACCGAGCGCGACCAGCGTCGCTAGCGTCAATACCGAAGTTCCGAGCTTACGATTCATCTTCGACGTCTCCGAAATAGAGGTCTTCTTCGTTCTCGTGCGGCGGGTGAGGCTTCTCTGGGTCCGAGCCGACGTGATCTTCCACTGCCGCCTGCCGGTTCTGCAAGTAGCCGTTTCTCACGAGCGAGTAGTAGTCGAACGCACCCTGCTTGAGATCGCGAATCGCGGCGATGTTGCGGGACCGCCAATTGATCGCCTCCGCGCTCGAGATCGCGATCGACGGGATGGTGCCGACGAAGAAGGGCCACACGCGAAGCGGTGAATCGACCACTCGCCCCGTGGCGTCACGGAGGGTCGAAGGGCCGAAAACGGGCAGCACGAGATATGGCCCGTTGCCGACACCCCAAACCCCGAGGGTCTGTCCGAAGTCCTCGTCGTGACCCGGCAGCCCTGCCGCCGCTGCCACGTCGAAGAGCCCGGCTACGCCGAGCGTGGAGTTGAGAAGGAAGCGCCCGAGGATCACCCCCGCAGCCTTGGGCTTCGCCTGAAAGAGGTCGTTCGTGAAGTGGATGGGGAACTTCACGTTCTCGTAGGCGTCGGCAATGCACTGCTGGATGCGGTTCGGGAAGGCGAAGTCCCAGCCTTTGGCGACCGGCTCGAGGAGAAGAACGTCGAGCTTGTCGTTGAACCAGAAGATCGGGCGATTCATCCGCTCGAGCGGATCGTACTCCGCGGCCGATGCGGACCGCATCGCGCCGGCGAAGCTGCCGGACAGAGAGAGCGCGACCACACCGGCCAGCGCGCGCCCGAACAAGCGACGCGTCCGGGTCACTCCGCGGCTCCTTCGGTGTTGCCTCCACCGTCGGTCGACGGCTCCTTGTTGCCGCCGAAATTGTAGACCGCTTTGCCGATGATGCGCTCGAGCACGAGGGCGGATTCGGTGTACGCGATCTGCTCGCCGTCCCGAAGCGTCTCGTCTTCCGCGCCGAGCTCGAGGGAAACGTAGCGATCGCCGAGCAAGCCCGCGGTGACGATCTGCGCCGAGCTGTCGATCGGCAGAGCGAGATTCCCATCCACGTCGATGTCGACCCGCGCGCGATAGCTCGTCGGGTCGAGCGACACCCCGACCACTTGCCCCACTTTGACGCCGGAAATCTGGACCGGCGCGCGGGCCTTCAAATCAGCGACTTGATCGAAGATCGCGTAGAGCCGGAGGCCCTTCGGCGTCTGCCCCACACCACCGACGGACAACGACAGGTAGGCAACGGCACAGAGGCCGATCAACACGAAAGTACCCACACCGAGATCCCGCATGCGACTAGATGCCATCTCACACACCCCACAACGCGGTGATGAAGTAATCGGAGATCAAAATACAGACCGAAGCTGTGACCACCGTGGACGTCGTCGAGCGACTGACACCCGCGGACGTGGGTGCACAAGTGTAGCCGCGATACGTCGAGATGAGGCCCACTTCCAACCCGAACACGATGGACTTGAGGAAACTCCCGACCACGTCGTTTCTGAAGTCGATCGAGCTCTCCATGCTCGTCATATACGTGCCCGAATCGATGCCCATCAAGCCGGAGCCGACGATGAGCCCGCCGAGAAGGCCCATCACGACGAAGATCGCGGTTAGGAACGGCATGACGAGAGTCATGCCGAGGGCGCGCGGACCGACTACGTAGTCGACCGGGTCGACCGACATCATGCGAAGCCCGTCGAGCTGCTCGGTGGCAACCATGGTCCCGATCTCAGCCGTCGTCGCCGAGCCGGCTCGCCCGGTGGTCAAGAGGGCTGTCAGCACGGGGCCGAGCTCGCGGACGAGGCTCAAGCCGACGACGGCGCCCAGCGCTTCCTCCGAGCCGAAGCGCACGAGTGTGTTGTAGCCCTGGAGGCCGAGCACCATGCCGACGGCGATGCCGCTTACGCAGATGATGACGAGAGAGAGAACGCCGAGCTTGTAGACCTCGTCGGTGAGCTGGCGGATTCGATAGGGCGGAGCGACGAGGGTTCGGAGAATGGCGGCGGAAAAGTTCGTCATGCTGCCGAGCTGCAGCACGAAAGACTGAGTTCGCTGGCCGACGAGCTCTACGGGCTGAAGGAGGCTCACGTTCCGGCTCCCGTCGCGCGTTCGATCGGCACGAGCGCCGAGCTTCGCCCCAAGGGCAGCGGCTCGTCGGTCTCTTCGTCGAAGAATCGCCGAACGCGGGCGTTCGGGTGGTGGGCGACTTCGTCCGGCGTGCCTTGGACGACGTCGTCCGACAGAAAGAGCACGACTTTGTCCGCCATGCGCATGGTGGTGCGAATGTGGTGAGAGACGCTGATCATCGTCATGCCGAGCTGACGGTTGATCCGGACGAGCAAGCCTTCGATCAGTTTCACGGAGACCGGGTCCAGGCCCGAGAAGGCTTCGTCGACCAGCACGACCGTAGGTCGTTGAATCAGAGCGCGAGCGAGAGCCACGCGCTTCAACATTCCGCCCGAGAGCTCGCCGGGAAAGAGGCGGTCGACGTTGCCGAGGCCGACAGCCGACAGCGTTCGGTGAACTTCGTCCGCGATCTCGCGGCTCGAGAGCCGGCTGTGCTCGACCAGCGGAAAGGCGACGTTATCGAACACCGACATCGAGTCGAGCAACGCGCCATGCTGAAACATCATCCCCACGTTGCGCCTCACGTCGAAGAGCTCGCGCTCCGAGAGCGAAGCGACGTCGTGGCCGTCGATCAAGATTCGGCCGGCGGTGGGGCGGACGAGACCGGCGATCAGTCTCAGCACGGTGCTCTTGCCCGAGCCGCTGCCGCCGAGCACCACCGAGATCTTTCCGCGTGGAAAGGAACAGGACAGATCGCGGAACACGTCGCGATCGGCGTACGCCATCGATACGCCGTCGAGTACGACTTGCGCCTCACCCTCGGGCGCTCTGGATCCCGTCGCTTTCAAGTGAACCTACTGCTTAGTGACGTCGCACGCGGAAGTCCATTGAGGCCGACACGCCGCAAACGGCGTGTCGCTCCGCACACGCGCCTCCCCGTCATCATGCTGGACAGCGAACGGCCTCGCAGCGTTTTTCGCTCCGTCATGCAGCCATCGCCGCGGCGGACCGCAAGGCAAAGGGACCTCGGACGGCTCTGCGCGGCCATTTTGAAGACTGCGCAAGCGAAAATCTCTCCTCCCCCTGCGGCAGACGCCGAGTCTTCCCGTTAAGATGGAGAGTCCGAGCGTTTCGCCGTGAGCCATTTTCGTACCGGTCCATTCGTCCTTGTCGTCCTTGTCGTCCTCGTCGCCGCTCTCGCCATTGCCGTCAGTGCGAGCGCGCTCGACCTCGAAGAGACGCGCCGTCGTGCCACCACCGGTGACATGCGCGCACAAAACGACCTCGGGCTCGCTTACCACCACGGCGACGGGATCGAGCAAGATGCGTTCGAGGCGTTCCGCTGGTACAGCGCGGCAGCGAGTCAGGGGCTTGCTACTGCGCAGTACAATCTCGGACTGCTCTACGACGAAGGATCCGGCGTGGCGCGCGACGCGACCCAGGCAGGGCGTTGGTATCGAGCCGCGGCCGAGCAGGGGCTCGCAATCGCCCAGAACAATCTCGCCCTTCTCTACGAGCGCGGCGAGGGTGTCGAGAAAAACGACGTAGTAGCGGCGCGCTGGTATCGCGCCGCAGCCGAGCAGGGCCTAGCGCTCTCTCAATACAATCTTGGCCTTGCCTACCAGACGGGGCGGGGCCTCGCGCAGTCTTACGAGCAGGCAGCGGAATGGTATCGGAAAGCCGCGGAGCAAGATCTCGTCGAAGCCGCGCATGCGCTCGGCATGCTCTACGACCTCGGCAAAGGAGTCTCGAAGGATCCGCGCGAGGCTTCGGCCTGGTATCGCCGTGCTGCCGAGGCCGGCGACTCGGTGGCTCGCTACATCATTGGAGTTCGCTATCTCGAAGGGGACGGTGTCGCTCGAGAGCCGCTCAAAGCTTATCTCTGGCTGAGCCTCGCGGTGGCCGGTGGGATCGAGCATGCGGCGGGCCCCCGAGATGAGGCGGCGGCGGCAATCAGCCCGAGAGACATTGAAGCGGCCCTCGGCCTACCGCGCCCGCCGATCGCGGCGAAATGACGCTGCCGGCTCGCATCTTTTCTATTGCATAGCCCTCCCTGCGCTGACACAGTCATCCTGATTGCTCGATTAAAATCCCCAAAAGGGGGGTGACGAGCAGCGGCAAGCGGAAGAGAAATGAAGCGCGGAGGTTTTGTGCCGAGAAGCGTCGCGATCGGGCTCACCGTGTCCGCGACCATCTTCTCGCTCCTCGCGCCGCGACCGGTCTCGGCAGACCACAACAAATTCGAGCTCAAGTGCTTGCTCGGGCTCTCGAAGGGCGCGCAAAAGCTATCCTCTACGATCTACCGCGAGCTCAGCCGCTGCCGCCTCGCTGTCACCGAGGGCACGAGCACGCTGGTTTGCCCGACCGTCAAGTCTCTCGACAAGATCCAGAACGTTCTCGACACGATCGACGCTTCCGCCGAGGATCATTGCGGCAGCACCTGCAGCTTCTCGTCCTTGCCATGCCTCGGGGGCGCTTTTTGCCCGCCGGCGGACCCGGCGGCGGAGAGCTGTAGCGCGGGTGCCGAGAACCGTCAGTTCGAGATGTCGGCCCTCGGTTTCCCCGGACCGAGCTGCGAGCTCGTGCTCGGACATCCGGTCACCGAAGCGATCGACCTCGCGACTTGCGTCTCGTCTCAGGTGACCAGCGCGACGACCGTCGCTGTCGATGCGCTGTTCGGCGGTTTGCCACCGGATGCCGGTCTCTCGCGAGAGTCTGAGAACTGTCTTTCGGCCATCGTCGACGGCACGGGAAAGCTGCTTCGAACCACTTTCCGCTCGGCCGCGAAATGCCGCGACAGCATCAACAAGGGCAAGAAGAACTTGAACCCGACGACCTGCCTTTCGGACGATGCGAAGCTCTTGGCCAAAGTGGAGAAAGCCGAGGCGAAGCTCCTCGATCTCCTCGTACTGCGCTGTACGCCGGCGACGGTTGCAACGTTGGATCTTTGCGGCGCCGGTGTCGGTGGCTTGACCACGGTGACGGAAGCCGCCGCTTGCGCCTTCGAGATCGCGCGCGAAATCGCTGACGCCCAGGTGGTGCCGGCGTCGCGCGCTTTCTCCCCGGTGTCGTTGATCGAGAGCGTCTACCCGCCGGCAGTGCGCTGCGGCGACAACATGGTGAACCAGCTCCCGAACCCCTTTCTGCTTCTCGGCGAGGAGTGTGACGGGATCGATGACGATGCATGTCCGGGCGAGTGTCTGCCGCCCGGTGACCTCTTCGAGTGCACCTGTGGCGACGTTCCACGCATGCGTTTCTTCGCGAGTTCCGTCGGCTCGGAGACGGACGCCGGTTGGACCGGTCTCTCCCACGATCAGCTCGCCGCGGATCTGTCGGGCTTCGTCGTCGGCCTCGAAAACTGCAACTGTTCCGCCTTCGCCGGCGCGACGTGCACGGGGACGACCTCGGATCCGGTCTGCAATCTCGAGGGGGCTACGCATCCGGTCTGCTCCCACTCCGTTGCCTCCGCCTCGACCTGTGACAGCATCGGCGACGGTGACGGCACGGACGAGAGAGCCGATTGCGCCATCTGCGACGAGTTCAGCACGAATGCCGGCGCCTACTGCGTAGACGAGAGCGACTGTCAGTCGCTCTGCTATGACAGCGACGGCTTGCCTCAGGGCGCCTGCGCGCGGCAATCGGACTGCAGTGTCGGCCTCGTTTGCCGGGGGCGTTGCGATACCAGCGAGTACTGCATTCGTACGCCGAACGGCGGCCCGTTACCGGTGAACTCGGCCGGCGCATCGGTCTGTGCACTTCAGTCTTTCCGAACGGACGTGACGGGCACCATGAACATGGTCACCGGCACCCACGAGATTTACTTCCAGATGTTCTCGCAGATCCACACCGGCGAAGGGCTCACTCGGCCTTGTCCGGTCTGTGGTGGATTCTGTGTCGGCGGGGCCAACGACACGCAGGTCTGCACGGGCCGTTGCTCCGTCACCGATACCGAGTGTCGCTTCGACGAAGACTGCTTCGTCGGCGAAGAGTGTGAAACAAAGTCTCCGGACTGTCCTGGTGGCATCTGCGAGCTCTCTCTCGTCTGCGGTACGGACCCGGCATACAATGCGACAGTCGCGGGCAATGCCTGCCGAATCACCGCGGAGAATCAGTTCTTCGGCACGGTCTCCAACGACTGCTTGCCGTCTCCGACCGCAAACACGACCGGGCGCGGGCTCGAAATCGACTACCAGCCGTGGACGAGCGGTGAAGTCACGTTGCCGTACTCGGTTCCGTGTAGCGCGCCGGGCTTCGAGCTCTACGAATGTCCTTGCTCGGACGACGGAGGTCAGCCGAGCAAGCCGAACGAGTGTGCGCCGGCCTGCAACGCGCCGGGACCGAATTTCGGCGACGGCTGCGCGAACGGCAACTCTTTCGGCGCAGGCACCCAGTGCGCGGGCGGTACCAACGCCGGCGACCTCTGCGACGACAACGCCGACTGTCCGAGCAGCAGCTGCTCGGACAACCCGATGCATTGCGAAGGGGATCCGGTCTTCGCGAGCTTCTGGTGCACGAGCAACGGCGACTGCGGCAGCGGTACCTGTGTAGACGCTTGTCCGGGAGGACGTTGCGTACCGCTCTGTGTGCCGACGGCGGGTGACCCCTTCGACGGCGAGTGCGCGGCCGGGCCGCCTACCTACCACTGCGCGGGCGCCAAGTTTCTCTTCAAGTCTTGCACCTCGACATCGGTCGGCACCGGTTGTAGCGCGGTGTGCAGCGATTCTCTGACTTCATGCGTCGAGCAAGACGACTGTCCGAGTGGCGAGACCTGCGACGGTGCGTGTGAAGAAGCTCGCGACTGCGAGGCGGGTCCGGACGGCATGGCCGGGACGGTGGACGATTTCGAGGGCGCGGGGCTCTGTATCCAAGACATTCGGAGCTGCTTCCTCGAGCCGATCGTTGGTGAGGGCGGATCGACGCTGAACGGCGGCGGGAATCCGACCAACCTGTCGACGGTCGGCCTCTTCTGTCAGAAGAAGAGCGTAAACATCGGCGCCAACGTGGGCGCCGGTTTTGGCGGCCCTACGCGAGTGCGCGTGAAGGGTGTCAACGTGCCGAACTTCACGTCGATCCCCTGAAAGGGGGAGTCGTCGAGGCACGCGGCGCAAAGTTGACGCTCCGCGCAAGCGAGTGGAGAGAGTCCGGTATCCGAACGAGCCGGCGTAACTCGACTCAGCACGTTGACAATCCGCTCTAGGGTTACGTAGGGTTGCAGCGAAGCGTTCCGTCTCCGGCGGGGGACACGGATTCAGCCAGGGGATACCGAGGAATATAAGGAGCCGAGATGGAGAACGACGTTCGCAGAATGAGCCACATGTTCACGGCGGCGTTGGCGTTGACCTTCGTTGCCGTTCTCGCAGCTTCGGCGACTGCCGCCATTCTGCCGACCAACGGCGAGCGGAAGTGTCTCGGCAAGCTCGGCAAGCTCGGCACCAAGCTCGCGGGTACGGTGGCGAAAGAGACCGCGAAGTGCCGCGATTCCGACATCGACGGCAGCGTCGTCGGCGCCTGTCCGAACGCCGGCAACTTGGACAAGATCTCGATCATCTCCGCCAAGCTCGTCGATTCTGCGACGTCGCTCTGCAAGAGCGTGTGCTCCGTGTCTTCGACGGTCGAGTGCGTGAGCGATGCCCTCTGCCCACCTCTTGCGAGCGGCATCAACGAGCGCTGCACGGCTGGCGCAGCCGACCTCCCTTTCGAGATGACGGAGCTCGGATTTCCCGGTCCTTACTGCGAAGCGGCGATCGGCGGGCCGATTCGCAATAGCCAGGACATCGGCGAGTGCACGAGCGAAGTGGCGAAAGGCGTTGCTGAAGGCTTGATCGATCTCGTTTACGGCAGTCTCAACAACGCCAGCACGGTGTCGGCGGACGCGGCGAACTGCCTCGGCGCGATCAGCAAGTCGGTGCAGAAGCTCGCGAGCTCGACGGCAAAGAGTGTCATCAAGTGCCGCGATGCGATCAACAAGGGCAAGACCGTTGGGAACCCGAAGGAATGCGCGACGGCGAACGCCAAGATAGCGGCGAAGATTGAGAAGGCCGAGCAGAAAGTACGCGACGCGGTTTTGAACACGTGCTCGGTGGCAGAACTGGCAGAGCTCGACATTTGCGGGGCCGGCGTAGGGGGAATCGCTACGATTCTCGATGCGCAGAATTGTCTCGTCGGTGCGGGTCATGAAGTCGGTGACAGCAGCGATGTGCCTGTCGAGCGACTCTACGCGCCGGTGTCGATCGTGGAAGCCGCATACCCGCCTGCGGCGGTTTGCGGCGACGACGTTGCGAACCAGATCCCGAACCAGCTGCTACTCCTCGGCGAAGAGTGCGACGGTACGGACGACTCGGCGTGTCCGGGCGAGTGCCTGCCGCCCGGCGATCTCTTCGAATGCACATGCGGGGACCGCCCGCGCATGCGTGCTTTCGCAGACGGTCCCAGCACGGACTCTGATGCCGGTTGGACTGGTGAATCGTTCGACCAATCGGTAGCCGATCAGTCCGGCTACATCATGGATCTGTCGAACTGTGACTGTGGCGCGTTCACGGACGCCGATTGCACGGGCTCTTCGACCGATTCGGTCTGCGACGTGGACGGAATCCAGACCCCATTTTGTTCTTGGGACACGACTTACAGCATTCGCTGCGATACCCTCGGCAATCTGAACGGCAAAGATACGGACGACGACTGCAAGATCTGCGACGAGTTCGCCGTAAACGCCGGCGCAGGTTGCACCGATTCAACGGATTGCCAGGCGCAGTGCTACGACGGCGCGGGTGTCCCGACCGGTGCCTGCAACGTTCAAGGCGACTGCGCGTTGGGCGAGGTGTGCCGGGGCCGCTGTGATGACACGCAGACCTGCGTGATCACACCGAACGGCGCACCGTTACCGGTATCTGCCGTCGGATCGACGGTCTGCAACGTGCAGCTGTTCCGGGAGGGCGTGACGGGAACTCGCAACATCGTCACGGGGGAGAACGCGATCAACTTCAAGCTCTTCTCGATTACTCACCTGGGTGAGCGAATCACCCGGCCGTGCCCGGTGTGTGGCGGATTCTGTGTGGGCGGGACGGAGGATTTGGAAGTTTGCGAGGGGCGATGCGAGACGAGCGGCGATCCTTGTCGCTTCGACAGTGATTGTCCGGGCGTTGATGAAGAATGCGGCGATCAGACCTCCGACTGCCCGGGCGGTTTCTGTCAGTTGCAGCTCGTGTGCGGCACGAATCCAGGCGGCAACAATCCGGCCGAGGGCGAGGCGTGCACAATCGACTACGAGCACGCCAACTTCGGTACGATATCGAACGACTGCCGACCGTCCGCCGGCCAGAATATCAACGGCGAGGGATTCCGAATCGATCACGCGCCGACGGGCAGCGAGCTGAAGACGCTACCGTTCACCCTTCCGTGCTCAGCCGCGGGATTCTCGCTCTTCGATTGCCCGTGTCCTTCGGACGGCGGAGCACCGACGAAACCTAACAACTGCGCTCCCGCATGTGATGCAGGAGCCGAACTCGGGGCAGGATGTGGCACCGGTAACACCACCGGGCAAGGCACTACCTGCGCGGCCGGCGCCAACGTCGGTGCGCTTTGCGACGAGGACAGCGATTGCCCGTCGAGTACGTGTTCTGACAATCCTACACACTGCTCGGGGGACCTCGCATTCGAGCAATTCGCTTGCACGACGAACGCGGACTGTGGAAGCGGGACCTGCGTGGATGCGTGTCCGAGCGGGCGTTGTGTCCCGCTTTGCTTGCCTGAGTTCGGTGATCCCGAGGACGGAGTATGCGCGGCGGGTCCGCGAATCTACACATGTGATGCGCCGGGCTTCCCGTTCTTCTGCACGGAGGCGGCTGCTGCAAGCGGCTGTTCGGCGACGTGCAGCATTGCGGCTACGCCGTGCGATGGCATCGCCGACTGCCCGTCGGGCGAGACATGCGACGGCCCGTGCCCTTACGCGCAATTCTGCGAGGCTGGCCCCGACGGTGTGCTTGGGGAGATTGGCGGAATCACCGACGATCGCGTCGGCGCAGGCAAGTGCGTCGAGCTCGAGCGGGGATGTAACCTCAATCCGATACAAGTCGAAGGAGGAGACACCTTGAATGGCAACGGTACATCGACGAACTATCTCAGGTCCAGTATCTGGTGTTTCGGTTCGACCACGAGCCCGGCCGTGAACACCGTTTCGGGCTTCGGTGGCCCGGGTGTGATCCGGGAGCGCGGCGTGAACGTCATGAACACGACGTCGATTCCTTAAGCTCGACTGGGGAGACATCAGCGAAATCACTGTCAAAAAAAGGGGGCTGCCGAAAGGCAGCCCCCTTTGTCATTCCTACAGCGTTTCGGCGAACAGTCAGAGTTGGCCGAGAATTTCTTTCTTCTTCTGATCGTATTCGTCGGATGTGATGAGGCCCTTTTCACGGAGATCGTTCAGCACAGAAAGGCGCTTCTCGATGCCCTTCGGGGTGACCACCTCGTTGCTGCCCGCGGCGCGCTGATCCGTGGTCTGCTCGCCGACCAAGGGACCGAAGAGGGATTTCTGCGTCGCCTCGAGGGTCGGATCACTCTGCGCTGCGTCCGTCGCGGTTGCCCCGGATTCGCGCTGCGTCAGCATGTCCGACTTCGAGCGGAACGTGATGTCCTTGTAGGCCCCGCGATGGCAGTGGTAGGTGCCGTCCCGCTTGTCTTCGTGGCAGCCGTAACGGTCGAAGGGACCGGCCGGGTGCGCGGTGGCACCTCTTGGAGCGGCAACTATGCCGCACAAAACGCTGAACGCCAAAATCGATGAGCGGCTTCGCACTCGCGCACGATAGCTGAACGTGCCCCGCTCGTCCATGGTGCGCGCGACTTGACCGCGCGGTTCTACGACGCGGAATCGGATTCGCCGCGACTGAGGACGACAATCCGTATCGGTGGAACGCCTCAGATCGTGCTGCGGCGATACGAGGGAGGGACGAAAGTCGAGTGTGCGAAGATGATTTTGGAGTCGCTCCCTCGGGAGCTTCCGGCGATCGGGGAAACTACGGATTCTGGTGTTCGATCTCCCTGAATCTCGCAAGTGCAAAGCCTTAGTCGCGCCACCGACGATCGCCCTCAACGTACAATCCCTTTGTAGATTGAGGTGTTGGGAATTCGGACACTGCCCCGAGGGGCGAATCGCGACACGTTGACATCGAGCGCGGCGCGGTGGTACTGGGCATTCCCATAAAGTTTCGAAGTTGGAGGTGGTCGATATGCGATCGCATCTGTTCCGATCCGAGCGGCGGAGGGTCATCGCCGGGCGATTTTCGATTGCTGGCCTCATCGCGTGTCTCTCATTCCAAACGCAGTCCGCGATTGCAGAATCTTGCCCCACTCAAACCTTCGCGACTTCTGTGGCACTCGGTGGCAACTACGAGACCTCGTCTGGGACGTGCATTCAGACCACCGGAAATCTTACCGTTACTCTCAGCGGGACAGTCACGTGCAACGCCACAGACGGGTGGTGCGCTCCGGCGGTTCGCTCACTTAGCGGGGTGGCTGAACTGACCGGTGGAGGTACGATTCGCGGGCCGTTCAGCGTTGCTGTCGAGGACTTCCAAGCGGTGCACAGCATAAAGATAGGGGCGGGCGGGACGACGGGGAACGCGCCTCTCTACGGGATTGTCGGGGACGTCATCGACCAGGTTGACGGTTGTGAGCTATCGGACTGCGGCGTCGCCATATACGGAGTCATGAAGGACAGTAGTTCGTGGATTCGCGACAACTACATCGATGCAGACGGGTTCACGGCGATATTGGTTAGCGGAACGGGGAGCGGTTCGGGCCCACGAATCGAGAAAAACTACATCATCGATTTCGGGTATGGGGTTGTTGGGGGTGGTACAAAGCTTCGAGTGCTGGACAACGTTCTGACGACGCCCTCCGGTACTGAGCCGGAGTTCATCGATGGGTCCGGAACGTGGGTGATTGACGGCAACTTGTGCCTGGATGCGTCCGACTGCCCGCTGCCGGCTCCTGGCTGGCAATTGCCGTAATATCAGAAGATGGCAGAGCGGCTCTCGCAACGAGACGAACGCTTCACGGCGAAAGGAGAATAGCAATGTTTGCAATATTCGACGTCCGAAACCTCCGAGCGGGTTCCTGGCTTCTGGCTATCGCGTTCGGCGTGTTGAGCGCGCCGTCGAATTCGAGCGCGCTCACATGTCCCGGCGTGAATGAGCTGGTCGCGAACGAGACGCTCGAAGGTGACTACACTACGAATAGCGCGACTGTTCCGTGCTTTATCGTACCTAGCGGATTCGACCTCGATCTTGCTGGCTACTCTATAACGTGTACCAACGGAACCGGATGCGCGGCCGCGATCGAGGTCGAGCAGAGTGGTACTGTCGTCGAAGATTCAGCGAACGGCACGACGGGCATATCTGGACCATTCGCTGTCGGGGTGAACAATGCGCAGACTGTGCGCGACGTTCGGATCGACGGCGCTTCCGTAGGAATAAAAGGACTCTCTTACGCGAATCAAATTTATCGCAACGTCATCACTAACGTCGATACGTGCATCAACGTTGCGTTGGACAGCAACACGGACTACGTCCGCGATAACTTCTGCGAAACGGCGCCGGGGGGGATCGGGATCGAGGCCTCGGGAACAGCGACAGGGAACGGGCCAAAGGTCGAGACCAACTACGTGCGGAACTACGGAGCCAGCGGGGCATATCGCGCGCAAAATACGCAGAAGTTGCAGTTACTGAACAATATCGCTGCTGATGCCGGGTCGGGCGGCGATCCGTTCTCGGTCAACACCACGGGTAAAACGATCACTGGCAACGTGTGTGACGTCACGGACGCGAACTGTCCGCGTCCGTTCCCGTTCGTCTTTCCGTAGAGGCGTTCGCGTCGGGACACCGTAGGGGCGGCTAGATTCGCTCGCGCGTGCCAAAGGTACGGTGAAACTCTCCATGTTCTAAGTTTCACGTTGCGCGGGCTCGCCGGGCCGTTCAAGGTGGCTCGATGCCGCCCGGGGCAACCGCAGTCACCCACCGCGGACTCGTTCGAAAGCACAACGAAGACGCGGTTCTCATCGCTTGTGCCGGCCGCTTGCTGGTCTGTGCGGACGGGCTCGGGGGGCAGCCTGCGGGGGAGGAGGCGGCAGCCATCGCCATCGCTCACGTCACGCGGGCGCTCGAGCCCCACCTGGATGCTCGAGCGCCACGCGCCGGTGAACGTGCCTGGCGCGAGCGCCTTCGTCGCGCGCTCCTCGGTGCGAGCGAGGCCATCGTCGAAGCGAGTGAGGGCGTGCCGGGGCGGCGGGGCATGGCGACGACGCTGATCGTTGCGGCGATCACGGCGAGGCGCGCCTACGTCGGGCATGTGGGTGACGTGCGCGGCTATCTGCGCTCGAAAGCGGGCTTCGTTCGACTCACCGACGATCACTCGCTCGTCTACGACCGCTTTCGGGCCGGCGAGCTCGACTTGGAGGAAGCCCGAGCTCATCCGGAGCGCAACGTGGTCACTCAGGCTTTGGGGGTCCCCGAAGGTCTTTCGCCGGCCACTACTGCCTGCCGGCTCGCGCGCGGTGATCTGCTGCTCCTCTGCTCGGACGGTTACTGGGAAACCGCAACCGAAGACGGACTGTCGCACTCCCTCGACGAAGCGCTCGCCGCGTCGAATGATCTCGATCGCGTGGCACAAGCCCTCCTAGCGCGCGCTCTCGATTCGGGCGCCGCGGACAACGTCTCGATCGTGATCTATCGGCACTGAGCGTCGCGGTTTGGTCAGGGCCTGCTCACTCCGGTATACGAACCGCGTGTCCCGCATGACCGACGACGAGATCGAGCGCTTGCTCTCGGAGCCGCAAGTCGGCGTTCTCTGCACGGTGGACGCCGATCGGCGCCCGGAAGGCTCGCCGGTATGGTTCGAGCATCGAAGCGGAAAGATCGAGATTCTCGTTCACCGTGATTCGCGTAAAGCGCGCAGCATCTCGGGAAATCCCAACGTGTCGCTCACGGTCGATACTCGAGCCGCGCCCTACCGGGGTGTCATTCTGCGGGGCGAGGCAAGCCTTGCGGGCCCGAACCCGACGCTCCGCCGCCGGCTCGCCCATCGCTATCTCGGAGCCGAGACGGGCGAGCGCTATCTCGCGACGACGGCTTCTCTCGACCAGGAAGACGCGCTCGTCACGATGCGTGTCACGAGTCGCTACAGCTGGGACTATTCGAAGGGGTTCTGAAATGACGCTCGAAGGAAAGACGGCTTTCGTCACAGGTGGAGGCTCGGGGCTCGGTGCCGCGATCGCGACGGCGTTCGCGCGCGAAGGGGCCCGTGTGCTGGTCACGGACGTAGACGAAAAAGCGGCGGCTTCGGTGGCTAAGATCTGTGAGTCGAAGGCTCCGGGCGCCCGATCTGCCCGCTGCGACGTAGCCGACTCGAAGTCGGTCGCATCGGCCTTTCGCGAGCTCGACCGGCATTTCGATGGGATCGACATTCTCGTCAACAACGCCGGCATCATCCACCGGGATCCGGACTACGTCGCTCACTTGACCAGCGTGCAATCGTCGCAAGTGAACGAGATTCTGACGGAAGGCCGAGTAAAGACGCACTGGCAAGCAGTAGAAAAACTGACGGACGAGATGTTCGACCGTATGCTCAAGGTCCATCTCTACGGCACGTTCTATTGCACGCGCGAAGCGCTGCCGCGGATGCGGAATCAAGGGCGTGGCGGTCGCATCATCAACATGGGCTCGATCATGGGCTCTGCTTCCCTTGCGGGCGTGCCCGACTACTGCGCCGCCAAAGGCGCGATCTTGGCCTTCACCCGCGCGACGGCGCGCGAATCGGCGTCCTTCGGCGTGCTCATCAACGCGATCGCTCCGGGCTTCATCGACACGCCCCTCCTCGTCGATCTCGACGACACCTCGCGCCGAATGATCGCGATGCAAACTCCCCTCGGCCGCCTCGGCAACGTGGAAGAGATCGCAGGAGCGGCAGTGTTCCTCGCCGGGCCTTCGGCATCCTTCATCACCGGACAGACGATTTCGCCGAATGGCGGAATCTACATGTCGCAGTAGCGCAGACGGGCCGAGACATCGCGTGCGCACGTTTCTTGCCCGCCGAATGCTCTTGTCGTTGGTCGTGTTGGTCGGATGCTCGGTGCCGAATGGCGGAACGAGCGTAGAGATCGCGATTACGTCGGCAGAGTCTGATGCACCGGGCGGCGTTCGAGCCGCGATCGACGCCGCGAACGCCACGGTAGTCCCCGTAAGAATCCTCTCGCGCCTGCCCCCGGCTACCGAAATTCGGATAGCGCGGGAGCTGCCGCCGCTCGCGGGCCGCGAGGTCGATCTTCACGCCCGCGGGCTCGTCCTTGCGGAAGACGCCGCGGGCTGCGTGCGCTCCGACGGCAGGAAAGGCTGTAGTGGTCTCGTCGTCACCGGCCAAAAGATCGTGGTGCGCGAGCTCGCCGCGACGGGCTTTCTCTTCGACGGCGTATCGGTGCGCGGCGCGAAGGGCTTGCGAATTCTCGACGGGCACTTTTACCGAAACTTGGACGATGGCATCGGCATCTCGGACCATGCCGACGACGTCGAGATCGCCGGCTGCTTGCTCGAAGGCAACGGCTTCCGCTCGAAAGGGAAGGGCGTGCTCGTCTTCGACCACTCCCACGCCTTGCTGCGCTCGAATCGCATCGTTGGGAACCGTGATGGAGTAACGGTCAGCAAGCGCTCTCACGCCGTCCTCGAGGGGAACGAGATCCTCGACAGCTACGACAAAGGATTCGGTGTCACCGGTGCGAGCGCTACGGCAAGCGAGGATCGCATCGTTGGAAGTGGAGCAGGGCGGACGCCCGAAGGTGAGGGGCCGAACGCGGACGGCGTTCGCGCCTCGCTCGACGCGAGCATAGAGCTCCACGGCGTTGTCGTAACCGAGAGCGGCGATGCCGGAGTCGTAGCGGCGGACGATAGTCGCATCCGGGTCGTCGGCAGCACGATCGCGCGAAACAAAGGCGGAGATGTCAGAGCGACCGAGCGCGCTCTCGTCGTCGTTGACGATCGCGAGATTCGTGGCAGGGACTACGGCAAGCCGCCGCCGCTCAAGCCGCCCGCGCCTTCTCGATCAGATCGAGCACGTCGCCCATGATGGTCGAGAGACGGTAGCTCTTCGGCGTGTACACGCCGGCAACACCTTTTCGTTTGAGCTCATCGGCGTCGGCGTCGGGAATGATGCCGCCAACGACGACGGGCACGTCACCCATGCCGGCTTTCCGAAGCCCTTCGACGACCTCGGGCACGAGCGTCAGGTGAGAGCCGGAGAGGATGCTCAAGCCGACCGCATCCACGTCTTCTTGCGTGGCGGTGGTCACGATCTCTTCGGGGGTGAGGCGGATGCCCTGGTAGATGACTTCCATGCCTACGTCGCGAGCGCGCACTGCGATTTGCTCGGCGCCGTTGCTGTGGCCGTCGAGGCCGGGCTTTCCGACGAGGAAGCGGGGCGGTCTTCCGAGCTTCTTCGCGAGCGCTTTCACCCGATCGCGTAGCGCGTGGATCTCTTCGGACTCGGCGGCGGCCTGGCCGCCGACTCCCGTCGGCGCGCGGTACTCACCGAACACTTTGCGAAGCGTGTCGGCCCATTCGCCGGTGGTGACGCCGGCGTGAGCGCAGCGAATGGAAGCCGGCATGACGTTGGTGCCGCTCGACGCGGCGTCTTTCAAGCCGGCGAGCGCGACTTCTACGTCTTTCGCGTTGCGTGACTTTCGGAACGCACGCAGGCGCTCGATCTGCTCGCTTTCTGCACGGTGGTCGATCTTCAGGATGGCCGAATCGAGATTGCCGACGAGAGGCGAGGGCTCGCTCTCGACGAAGCCGTTGACTCCGACCACGAGCTGCTCTTTCGCTTCGATGCGGCGGAGACGTCGAGAGTTCGAGTCCACGAGCCGCTGTTTCATGTAGCTGGTCTCGACCGCCGCGACCGCGCCACCGAGCTCTTCGATGCGTGCCAGCTCCTCGCGCGCGCCGTGCACGAGCTCGTTTACTTTGCACTGAATCACGGGCGAGCCGTCGAAGATGTCGGCGTACTCGAGCAGGTCGGTCTCGTAAGCCATGATCTGCTGTGTGCGAAGCGCCCACTGCTGATCCCATGGCCGGGGAAGGCCGAGCGCCTCGTTCCAAGCCGGCAACTGGATCGCGCGCGCCCGCGCCTCCTTCGACAGCACGACGCCGAGCATCTCGAGCGCGATGCGAATCGCGTTGTTCTCGGGCTGCTGCTCGGTGAGCCCGAGCGAGTTTACTTGCACGCCGTAGCGGAAGCGTCGCATTTCGACGTCTCCAATGCCGTAACGCTCGCGACCGAGCTCGTCCCACATGGCGACGAAAGCACGGAGCTTGCACATCTCTTCGATGAAACGGATGCCTGCGTTGACGAAGAACGAAATCCGGCCGTAGACGCGCGAGAAAATCTCCGTGCTCACGCCCGGCCGCCTCTTCACTTCGTCGAGCACGGCCATGGCGTTGGCGAGCGTGAAAGCGATCTCTTCGATCGGCGTCGCGCCGGCTTCCTGCAGGTGGTAGCTGCAGATGTTGATCGGGTTCCACTTCGGGATCTGCTCGACGCTGTAGGCGATCATGTCTCCCGTCAGTCGAAGGGAAGGCGCCGGCGGAAACACGTAGGTTCCGCGCGAGAGATACTCCTTGATGATGTCGTTCTGCGTGGTTCCCTGGAGAACTTTCGGTGACGCGCCCTGGCGCTCGGCCGCCGCCACGTAGAGGGAGAGGAGCCACGCCGCGGTCGCGTTGATCGTCATCGACGTGTTCATTCGGTCGAGAGGGATGTCGCGGAAGAGGGCGTCCATGTCCGCGATCGAGCCGATGGGCACGCCGACTTTGCCGACTTCACCGCGGGCAATCGGGTGATCGGCGTCGTAGCCGGTCTGGGTGGGGAGATCGAAGGCCACGCTGAGGCCGGTTTGTCCCTTCGCTAGGTTAGTACGGTAAAGCTCGTTCGAAGCCGTCGCCGAGCTGTGCCCCGAGTAGGTGCGCATGATCCACGGACGCTCGCGCTCGGTGGTCGTCGGCACGGAAGCTTTCGCTTTCATAGATGACTCAAGGCTTACCAGCCGCTCCCCTCGGCGACAAGGAGGACAAGGTGACCTTCGGACGCCTTCGGGCCGACTTCCGGCGCGCGGCCGCGGCGGCTATGCTCGCTCCGTGCGCGCACTTGTGGACGCCGTCGTGTACGCGGCCTTCCGCGTCGCGTGGGCCTTGCTTCGCGCGGTTCCTTTGGGCGCGCTCCGGGCCGGGCTCGAGGCCATCGGGCGTACGGCATGGCTCGTCGACCGACGCCACCGCGACGTCGTCTCTCAGAACCTCGCGACTGCGTTTCCCGAGTGGGGGGCCGAGAAGCGGCGCGCGGTCGAGCGCCAGGCGTTTGCCAACTGGGGACGCATCGCCGCCGAGCTCCTGCACTTCGAAAAGCTTGCCGCGACCTCGAGCTCGCAAAGCGTGGTCGGGAAGCTCGAGCCTCTAGCCGAGCAGCTGCTCGCGCGCGAGCGCGGTCTTCTCGTCCTCACTGCACACACGGGAAACTTCGAGCTGCTTGCGCGACTTTGGGGCAGTGCCACCGGCCAGCAGATCGCGGTGTTCCATCGCATGCTTCGGAATCGCCTCATCGACGGCTTTCTGAGCCGCGAGCGCGGCGCTTGCAGCTTCCGCGTGGTGGGACGCGGAGGAGCCGTTCGCGAAGCGCTGAGAATACTCGCCGCGAATGGTGTCTTCGTCGTGCCTCTCGATCAGAACCAGCTGCCGGGGCGCGGAATCTTCGTGAATCTCTTCGGGCGCTCCGCTTGCACGAGCACGTTGCTCGCGCGGCTCGCGCTCGCGACCGGCGCGCCCGTGCTTCCGGTCTTCGCCGCGTGGAAGGGAGAGGAGACCGTGGCCGTGGTGGGGGAGCTGATCGAGACCCCCGAAGGCGGCTCGAAGCTTCGAGGCGACTCCCGCGAGGCCACGCTCAGGGATCTGACCTCACGCTATACGTCCGAGATCGAGCGCATGGTTCGGGCCTATCCCGAACAGTGGAATTGGGCCCATCGCCGCTGGAAGACGCGGCCGGAAGCGGAAGTGGTTTGAGGGAGGTCTCCGGGTACCGTACGATCGCGAGAGCTTAGAGCACATCGCGCCGCGCGGGTGGAGGGAGACCGTAGATGGGGACTGCGCCTTCGTACCACAACGGGTCGAAGCCGACCCAGGAATTGGAAACCGTCGTCATCCGCTTTGCCGGAGACTCCGGCGACGGCATGCAGCTCACCGGTACGCAGTTTACGAGCGAGTCGGCGATTGCCGGCAACGACATCGCGACGTTGCCGGACTTTCCGGCGGAGATTCGCGCGCCTGCCGGAACTCTCGCGGGCGTGAGCGGGTTTCAGCTCAACTTTTCGAGTCGAGAAGTATTCACGCCGGGCGATCGTCCCGACGTGCTGGTGGTGATGAATCCTGCCGCCTACGCCGTGAACATCGCCGACCTCGTGGATGGGGGCGCCCTCATCGTCGACACCGACGGGTTCTCGAAGCCGAATCTCAGGAAAGCCGGCTACGAAGACAATCCTCTCGACGCGCGCGGAATGCCGGAGCGCTATCGAATCTTCCGAATCCCCATCTCGAAGCTCACGAGCGAAGCTTTGAAGGACTTGCAGCTCCCGACCAAGACAGTGAGCCGTTGCAAGAACTTCTTCACGCTCGGTCTCTGCTCGTGGCTCTACAGTCGCCCCACCGAAGCAACAGTCGGTTGGATCAAGGCGAAATTCCGGACCGCTGAGCTGATCGAGGCGAATCTGCGCGCATTCAACGCAGGTTGGGCCTTCGGCGAGACGACGGATGCGTTCGCGTTGCGCTATACCGTCGGCTCAGCACACATTCCGCCGGGCCGCTACACGAGCATGACCGGCAACAAGGCCGTCGCCTACGGGCTCATGGCGGCTGCGGCGAAAGCCGACAAGAAGCTCTACTACGCGTCTTATCCGATCACGCCGGCCAGCGACATTCTTCACGAGCTGGCCGAGCAGAAGAACTTCGGCGTCGTCACCTTCCAAGCCGAAGACGAGATTGCCGCCGCGGCATCCGCAGTCGGTGCGTCATTCGCCGGCGCGATCGGCGTCACCGGAACCTCGGGTCCCGGATTGTCCCTCAAGCTCGAGACCATCGGTCTTGCAGTGATGGTCGAGCTGCCTCTCGTCGTCGTCGACGTTCAGCGGGGCGGCCCGAGCACGGGGCTCCCGACCAAGCCGGAGCAGGCCGATCTCCTCCAAGCGATCTTCGGCCGCCACGGCGAGAGCCCCGTCGCGGTGCTCGCGCCATCGTCGCCGACCGATTGCTTCCATGCCGCGTTCCAAGCGGTGGCGACAGCGATCAAGTACATGACGCCGGTCATTCTTTTGTCAGACGGATTCCTCGCGAACGGATCGAAGCCCTGGGCCATTCCGAGCTTCAAGGATTTACCCGACATCCCGGCGAAATTTTGGAGCAAGAACATCGGCTTCCATCCGTATCTTCGCGACGAGGATACGCTTTCCCGGCCTTGGGTCGTGCCAGGCACGGCGGGTCTCGAGCATCGCATCGGCGGGCTCGAGAAAGATTACGACAGCGGCAACATCAGCTACATCGCCGAAAACCACGATCGCATGGTGCGAGTACGAGCCTCGAAGATCGCGCGCATTGTCGACGAGCTTCCCGACATCGAAGCGATAGGACCGGAAGATGCCGACGTACTCGTCGTCGGTTGGGGCTCGACCTTGGGCTCGATCGAGGCAGCGATTCGGGATCTCGCGGCGGAAGGCATCGGTGTCGCCCACGCGCACCTCCGCTGGATGAACCCGCTGGAGCCCGGTCTCGACAAGCTGCTCGCGCGCTATCGGAAGGTGCTCGTACCCGAGCTCAACTTGGGACAGCTCGTCCGTTTGCTTCGCGACCGTTTCATGGTCGACGCGATACCGATCAACCGAATGGAAGGGCGGCCGTTCAAGGCCGGCGAGCTTGCGGCCGAGATTCGAAAGCACGTTCGCACGCCGCCGCGCGTCGTCGTCGGCGGTGCGGAGGCGAGGTGAGCGGATGAGCGAGATCACGGAAACTACGACGACTACTGCGCCGGCAGCGAAGCTCAGCCGCAAGGAGTTCGTAAGCGACCAGGACGTCCGTTGGTGCCCGGGTTGCGGTGACTACGCGATTCTCGCCCAGGTCCAGAAAGTGATGCCCGAGCTCGGCGTCCCCCGCGAGAACGTCGTGTTCGTCTCGGGAATCGGCTGCTCGAGCCGCTTTCCCTACTACATGAACACCTACGGCTTTCACGGCATTCACGGCCGCGCGCCGGCCATCGCCTCGGGCATCAAGATCGCGCGCCCGGATCTCTCCGTATGGATCGTCACCGGCGACGGAGACGGGCTCAGCATCGGCGGCAACCACCTCATCCATCTTTTGCGCCGCAACCTCGACGTCAACGTGTTGCTCTTCAACAACGAGATCTACGGTCTGACCAAGGGCCAGTACTCGCCGACCTCGCGGGTTGGGCAGAAGACCAAGTCGAGCCCCTACGGTGTCGTCGACAACCCCTTCGACACCGCGGCGCTCGCTCTCGGCGCGGGTGCGACGTTCGTTGCGCGCACGGTGGACGTGGATCAGAAGCACCTGCAGTCCGTACTCCACCGAGCGGCGGCGCACACCGGCACTTCATTCGTGGAGATTTTGCAGAACTGCCCAATTTTCAACGATGGCGTGTTCAGCGACGTCACCGACGGCGAAGGGCACGAGAATCGGCAGCTCTTGCTCGAGCACGGGAAACCGATGGTGTTCGGCCCGGAGAACGATAGGAAAGGAATTCGACTCGGGCCGGGCATGGAGCCCGAGATCGTTCGCATGGACAGCACGAAAGCGGACGAGATTCTGGTTCACGACGAGCGCAACGATGCGATCGCCTTCTTCTTGGCGAGCCTCGCATGGCAGCCGGGCCCCGGCATCGAGCGCCTCTTTCCGGTGCCGCTCGGCGTGTTGCGCGCCGTCGAGCGACCGTCGTACGAGCGAAGCGTGTACCAGCAGATCGAAGCCGTCACCCGCAAGCGCGGCCCCGGCGACTTCGACGAGCTATTCGCCAGTGGAGATTCGTGGACTGTGAGCTGAAATAGGCTCACAGCGAACTGTCCTCGGGAGGTCGACATGGCCGACGAACGAGATCGATCCCTCCAAGAGTTCATCGACGGATCCGAAAGGACGCTGAGCGAGTCGCCCGGCGGCGCCGTCGCTTTCGACGAGAGCATGCTCCGGCTTCCGCTCTCGGTTCTCGGATCGCGAGAGCCGATTCTCGTGGAGCCCCAGGTGTCCGTGCTCGAAGCGATCGCTGTCATGCAGGAGGCGCGCGTAGGCTGCGTGCTGGTCGTGGTCGGGGGCCGCTTGATGGGCATCTTCACCGAGCGTGACGTCTTGCTCCAAGTCGTCGGACGCAGCGTCGACGTGCTGAAGACGCCGGTGCGCCGCTTGATGACCGCGGATCCCGAGTATCTACGTCCGACCGATTCCATCGCGTATGCCTTGAACGCGATGAGCCTCGGCGGTTACCGTCACGTACCTCTCGTCGACGATGCACGCCGACCCGTAGGCGTCGTGTCCGTGCGCGACGTGATCAACTATCTCGTACGCTTGTTTCCGAAGAGCGTGATGAACCTGCCGACGATGCCGCGGCAGAACTACGCCCGCTCACGCGAAGGGGCCTAGTTGACTCCACCTCGGCGCCCGTGTTTATGCAGCGTTCCACCAGAGTCGGCGGCAGACGCAGGACATGGCACAAGATTGGACCGACACGGTCGCTGAAGCATTGGAGCGGTTGGACGTGGCGGATACGCTCGAAGAGCTGAGACATCACATCGACGCGCTGATTCATCGCTTGGCGGAGTCCGAAGCGCGTAACGATGCACCGACTGCAGAGGCGGCCGCAGCTGCCGCTCCGAACCCGGACCCGGCTCTGGATCGTCAGATCGATTCCCTGGGGAAGAAGGTCGAGTTCGCAAGCGACATGCTCGCGCAGCTCACCGACCTTCTCGAGTCGCAAAACGAGCGGATCGAGACCATCGAGCAGCAGATCGGCGATCCGGATGCGGACCCGCGGGGGGCGGCCGTCTCGACAGCTGGTACGGAGATCTCGTTGCCGGTCGCCGAGCTCAGGCGGGAGATCGCGTTCTTCGGTGCGGAGCGCGAGCGTTTGAGCGAGCGGATCTCGCGCCTCGAGGCGACGGTCGAGCGCTTGGACTCGACGGTCGACACGGTTCGCGATCTGACGTTTCAGCGAGAGGAGAGGGTAAGAGATCTGGAAGACCGCCTTTTCGTTGCGCTAGAGTCGCGACCCGAGCCGGCCAAGGCTAGGTCATCGGAGCCAAGCGCTTCTTTCACGCTGCTCGAGCGCGAGCTTCCGCGATCGGACGCGGCGCTTCACGAGCCCATGGACCCGGCTACTGCGCGGCGCCTCGAAGATCTCGTCGAGCGCGAGATCAAGCTTCAGCACGAGTTCTCGCCAGGAGCCGAGGGCACGCCGGAACGCATGGCGCGACCTGGCCGTTCGACGGTGATGGTCGTCGACGACTCTGCCGACGCGCGGACTATTTTATCGATCTACCTCTCTCGGACCGGCTACCAGGTGGTAACGGCGGCGAGTGCCGAAGACTGCCTCGCAAAGCTCCGTCACCATCGCGTGGATGCCGTGGTGCTCGACGCCACCATGCCGGGGGGCGGCGGCGAGCATGTGCTGCGCGTGCTCGCGAGCGGCGCGGTGCCGGGGCAGAAAGCCCCAGCCATCATCGTCTACACGGCCCACCCCGAGATTCTCGGCCGTGACAAAGCACGCCAACTCGGCGCCAGCGACTACCTCGTAAAGGGCGGGGACTTGCTCCCTTTGTTGACGGCCCTCGTGCGACACTTGAATCCGAGCACGCCCTCGGCACTCTAGGCGAAAGCCTGGATTTCGCCTAGGAGATTCCAATCATGATTCGCCGCGTTCTACTTCCGTTCCTGTCGATCCTGCTCGTGTACAGCCCGGCTGCGGCTGAAGGCGGAGTGTCTGTTTACGCCCCGCTCGCGCCAAAGTACCAGCTCGGCGAATTCGCTTACGAAGGACCGACGCTCGATGGTTGGCGCCAAGTCACGTCGGCCGACAACATGTTCATCCTCGTGTACGCTGAAGAGATAGACGGCGGCCAGATCAACACCCGAGCGCAAGTAAACGCCGAGTCCTACAAGATCATCGATGGCGCAGCGGACGGTCGTGACACGTTCTGGCTCACCGAGCAGGGGCAGGCCCAGCAGGTGAAAGAGCGCGGCGAGACCTTGGTCGCGTTCTCGAAAATCACTCCAATCGAAGCGAATCCCTCGGTCATGAGCTACTCGCTCGTGACCAAAGTCGAAGGCGTAGACATGTTCGAAACTTTCTACGTGGCGCTCGCACCCGACAAGAGGAGCTACATCGTCGCGAAGGTCACGACCAAAGACCTCGACTTCAGAACGCAGCCTTACTTTTCCCAGCTCGAAGCTTCGTTGAAGTCGCTCCGCCACGCTCCTCCAACGGTGGAGTCGACACCTCCGCCATCGGCCGAGCTGCCGTCGAGCGCGGGGTCCGCGGCGACAGCCGGGCTCTGACGCGCGTGGTTCGATCTGCTCTCGACCGCTGTCGCGCGTAGCCACGACTCGGCAGCGGCGCGTCCTCCGGAAACGAGGCGCTCGGGAGCGCCCGACCCCGGCAGCAAGTAGTCCAGCAGTCCCGGCGCGTCTTCGGGTGGCGTTGTGACAAAGTCGACTACGGCACCCGCGGACAGTGCGAGCCTTCGCGCGGCGTCGACGTCCGGGTGGGTCTGAAGGGGCCGATCAACCCCGAGAATGAGGATCCGAGGCGCGACACTCGACGCTTCGCGTATCGCTGAGGCAACGAGAGGGGCGGAAGCCTTGGAACACCGAAGCGTGGCCTTGATCGCAGCTCGCCAGCCGGGCGCGGTCGGCTCGGGCGGTAACGCGACGAAGCCGTCCTCACCGGTAACGTGGATGGCGGAGCTCTCCTCCGGGCGCGTTCCGCTCATGCCGACCGCTCCGAGGTCGGCGAGCTTCGTCGAAAGGTCGTCCAAGAATCCGTCGGCGGCTGCCAGCAGGCGATAGCTCCCGAGAGCGGCCGTCGCGATGAAGCGGCGCGCTCGTAGTTGCTCCCAGCCGCGCTCGAAACGGGCAGAGTCGCCATCCGCAACGAGCAGCGCGTTGGCCACCGAGAATCCCGCCGCGAAGATGCACCGAGGCCTCGCTATCGTCTCGAGGAGCAGGGCGGCGACGCCCGCTTGCTGAAGCGCGCCCGCGAGCCCGCCCACCATTACCCAAACCGAATCGCCGAGCTCGCGAGAGCGTGAGTCAGGCAGTCGAGGGGGCTCGGGCAGCAGCATCCAAGGCATCAGGCATCACGTTAGGTCTGTGGCCCTAGCCCTGCAAGGGAGCGAGGTCTGCGATGATGCTGAGACGCCTGCGGTGAACCTCAACTGAGCGTGTGAAGTCGGTTGCACCGCGCCGCTCGCCCCGATAGAGGGGCACGCAATTCCGTGCGTGATCCCGTCATCATAGCCAACGCGAGCGGTTTCTGGGGCGACGAAGCCGGCGCCGTTCGCCGGCAAGTTCTCGGCGGCCCGATCCACTATCTGACGATGGACTACCTGGCCGAGATCACGATGATCATCCTCGGCCGGCAAAAAGCCGAGAGCGAAGCGGCGGGCTACGCGCGCGACTTCGTCTCGCATTTGGAAGGCGTGATCGAAGAGATCGCCGCGCGCGACATCACGGTCATCGCCAATGCCGGGGGTATCAACCCGGGTGCCTGCGCCCGCGCGGTCGAAGAGGTGATGGCACGGAAGGGCGTTAGCCTCCCCGTAGCGATCGTCGACGGCGACGACCTGATGCCCGACCTCGCGCGGCTCGCCGCCGAGGGGGTGCCGTTCGCACATCTAGAGACCGGCGAGCCTCTCGGGGACCGCGTCACGCGTGTGAACGCCGCGAACGCCTATGTCGGCGCGAAGCCCATCGTCGCCGCGCTCGAGAAGGGCGCGAGAATCGTGATCACGGGACGCACCTACGACGCCGCTTCCGTGGTCGCGCCCATGGTGCATGAGCTCGGTTGGGGCTGGCAGGACTTCGACAAGCTGGCCGCGGCACTCCTCGCCGGGCACATCATCGAATGCGGCGCGCAAGCGACCGGGGGCAACTATACGCTTTGGCGCGACGTTCCCTCGTACGCCGAGATGGGCTTTCCCATCGTCGAGGCGTCGCCGGACGGGTCCTTCGTCGTTACGAAGCACCCGCAGACCGGCGGCATCGTTCGGCGAACGACGATCACCGAGCAGGTGCTCTACGAGATCGGCGACCCGCGGGCTTACGCGTCGCCGGACGTGGTCGCCGACTTCACATCGTTCGCTCTGGAGGATCTCGGCGGCGATCGCGTGCGCGTGAGTGGCGTCAAAGGGCGACCGCCGACCGACTCGTTAAAGGCGTCGATCACCTACGACGCCGGCTGGAAGTTGAGCGCCTCGGTCATCGTCAGCGGACCGGACGCGGTAGCGAAGTCGAAGAAGTTTGCCGAGATCTATTGGTCGCGGGTCCGCGGCGATCTGATCGAAACGAGGACGGATCTCGTAGGCTACTCGGGTTGCTGGGGTGAATCCGGCGCGCCTGCAGTAGAGCCGAACGAAGTCGTGCTGCGCTTCTCGGCGCGTGCAGCCGATGCGAAGCCGCTCGCAAGGATGGCCGGAGAGCTCGCCGGCATCGCGCTTGCGGGACCGGCCGGCATCTGTGGCGCGGGCGGACGGCCGCAAGTCTCGCCGGCCTTCGGCTACTGGCCGGCGCTGGTCCCGCGCGACAAAGTCACCGCGCGGCTCTTCTTCGAGGGCAAGAGCGAGAGCTTTCCTTGTGCCGACGGGGCGAGCGCGCCGCGCTTCGACGCCCCCGAATCGAAGGCTCCCGCCGCGCCCCGCCCCGCTCGCACCACGCGGGTAAAGCTAGCGCGCGTTGCGTACGGGCGATCGGGAGACAAGGGCGACATCTGCAACATCGGGATCGCGGCGCTGAGACCGGAGCTCTATCCCGAGCTCCTTCGCGAGGTCACGGCGGAGCGTGTTGCCGACTACTACAAAGCCAACGTGCGTGGGCCGGTCACGCGTTATCGTCTCGACAATCTCCACGCGATGAACTTCGTCCTTCGCAACGCGCTCGGCGGCGGCGGCACCACTTCGCTCCATGTAGACGCGCAGGGGAAGACGATGGCGCAAGGGCTTTTGAATCTAGAGGTCGACATCGCGAGCGATCTGCTCGGAGAGGCTTGATGGTCAACGTCGACATTCGCGATGCGGTCGCTATGGTGACCATGACGCGTCCCGAGCAGCGCAACGCGCTCGGTCCGGATCTCATAGAGGCTCTCGCGTCGGCGGTCGATCGGGTCGAGAAAGACGATCACGTGCGGGTCGTCATTCTTACGGGGGCCGGTACGGTGTTCTCCGCTGGTGCCGATCTCAGCTCGATGAAGAGCCAGGGCGCCGGCGACCCGGAAGCGAATCGCCGGAACGCGATTGCAATGGGTGGATTCTTTCACCGCATCTCCGAGCTGCCGAAGCCCGTGGTCGCGCGCGTTCAGGGACCGGCCCTCGGCGGCGGCGTCGGTTTGATGGCGGCCTGTGACATCGTCGTTGCCGCCGAGAGCGTGTTCTTCTCGTTCAGCGAAGTCAGGCTCGGGATCGTTCCGGCGTTGATCTCGCCGTTTTGCATTCGACGCCTCGGCCCTTCGGCCGCACGGCGTCTATTTCTGACGGGCGAGAAGATCGCCGCGCGCGCGGCTCTGCCTTTGGGACTCGTCGACGAGGTCGTCCCCGACGCCGAGCTGGATGTCGCCGTCGCTAGGGTGGTCGATGCATTGCTACAAGGGGCTCCGGGCGCGCTCGCTACAGCGAAGCGACTCGTGGCCGAGGTTTCGCGCATGAGTCTCGAGGACGCGCTTCCGCATACGGCCGATGTGCTGGCGCGGGTCCGGGCGTCGGAAGAAGCGCGGGAAGGCATCAGCGCGTTTCTCGAAAAGCGCCCTGCTGCTTGGCGACCGCGTCGCGACTGAGAGGAGCGCCGGCTTCGCTTTCTCGCGCCCCGCCGCGCGGCCGCCATGGCGATTGCATGGGCGCGGCGCCCCCTGCTCACCCTCGCAACCGCTGGCACAACATCTGCAGTTCCCTCGAGTAGGTCGTTCGGGAAAACCCTAGTGTCGAGGTCCGAGCCGCGATTCAGGCCGAGAAGAGGGGAAGAAGTCGACGGAACGGTGTTACGAAAGTGACGGCAAAGAGATTGGCGGTGTACCCGGGCGAACTGGCAACGAGCTTCGGCGGACGAGAGTGAACGAAGAATAAACGGTCCGGAGTGGAGGTACTGACCACTTCAGGCGGGGCAGACAAAGTGAGCAGCGAACTGAAAGACATGGTCGTCTTGGTCGACGATGAACCCAACATCCGGGAGACGGTCGCCTTCATTCTAGAAGCCGAAGGGCTCGAGGTGGAGACCGGTTCCGACGGAGTCGAGGGTCTCGAAGCGGTCAAGCGATGTCGGCCGAAAGTAGTGCTCCTCGACGTCATGATGCCGCGCATGGACGGCTACGAGGTCTGTCAGGCGATTCGACAAGACGCGTCGCTCGGCGGTGTGTTCATCATGATTCTGACGGCCCGCGGTCAGAAGTCGGACGAAGCGAAGGCGCTAGAGGTAGGCGCCGACCTCTACATGTCGAAGCCTTTCGACGACGAGGTGGTGCTGCAGGTGATCCGCGAGGTGTTCGAGGGGCGGCTCGCGTCGCGCTACGGCACGGTCGGCGGCGACACCGGCGTTCACTACCAACGCGCCGCCACCACCTGACCGTAACGCCTTCCGCTAGGCCGCGTCAGGCATAGCGGCGTGACTACGCCGCGTCAGGCATAGCGGCGTGACTACGCCGCGTCAGGATCAATCAGCTCGAGCATTCGCTCGGCAAGCGCGCGATCCCCTGAGATCTCGATACGCTCGCTCGCAACCGCGAGCCTTCCGTCAAACTGACCGTCGGCGATGGCCACGAAGTCGGCGGTCGTAAGCTTCACCGTCACGTCGGGCGTGTCCGCGTCCGACCCGACCTTCCAACTCACACGATCCGTCGTCAGCTCCAGGCAGAAACGGCCGCCGTGATCCCCCGTGAGATCGAAGACGAAAGTCGCCGGGGTGGCCGCGCCGGGGGCACCGCGAATGGTGAAAGCATCGAAGATCTCTTTGACGCGTCCCGTGATGTCGGGTGCCGCAACGACGGTTTCGGTTGTCTCCATAGCGACGCTCTCATATGACGCCTGGCTCCGCCGAGCAACCCGGCGGTCGCGCGATGTTAGCGGGACGTGACGGGGCAGCGGTACTCGGTTCTTTTCGAATCTCGCGCGGAACGGGGCTCTTGCTCGTCGTCGTGGCCACGCTTCCGCTTCTCCTAGCGCGCATCGGAACGCTTCCGCTCCTCGATCCCGACGAAGCGAAGCACGCCCAGATCGCTCGCGAGATGCTCACGGCGGGCCGCTGGATCGAACCCCTCGTCTATGGCCAGCCCTACCACCACAAGCCCTCGCTGCTCTACCTCCTGGTCGGTCTTTGTTACCGCGTCGTAGGCGTAAGCGAGATCGGTGCGAGGATGGTGCCGGCGGTGGCCGGCTTGCTTGCCGTCGCTGCGACATATCTTGCCGCTTCGCGGAAGCGGGTGATCGACGGGTTGCTTGCTGCCTTGCTGCTTCTGGCGTCGCCGCTGTTCTTCGCGGTCGCGCGCTTTACGAATTTCGATGGCCTGCTGACGCTGGTCTCGCTATCGGCGATTCTCGTGGCCGCACGTTGGATCGAGGATCCCTCGGGCCCGGCTGCGCCGAGACGACTGGTAGCGTTCGCTGCGCTCGCCGGGCTCGGCGTGCTCGTCAAGGGACCGGCGGCGGCGGTCTTACTCATCGCGCCCTTGCTGGCTGTGGGTTTCCCGGCATTTCGCGCCACTCCGATTCGTACGCTGACACTTGCGGCCTTGGCCTTCGCGGTCGTCGTCGGCGCGTGGCTCTTGCCGGCGCTGCGCCTGCACCCGGACTACGTCTACGACTTCCTCTGGGTCCACAACTTTCAACGCTACTCGGTCGACGCCGACATGTTTCACCCCGAGCCGTTTTGGTACTTCTTACCGGTACTGCTCGTTACTTTGCTTCCGTGGTCGCTGCTCGTGCCGCCCGCCCTGATTGCAGGATGGCGACGCCGCGCGGGCGACCGCCTGCTCGTCGCTTACGCCGTCTGGGTGATCGCGTTCTTTTCCGCTTCGAGCGGCAAGCTCGCGACCTACGTCTTGCCGGCCTACCCCGCGCTCGCGGTACTGGTGTCGACGTGGCTAGGCGAGCTCGAGTCGGAGGGCCGGCCCCGCGCTCGCTCCTGGCTCACACGCGCCGCAGCTCTCGTCTACTTGCTCCTTCCGCCGGCCGTCTACTTCGTCGTTCGACACGAGGAGCCCGGCTTCGAACGGGCTGCGCTCGGGCTCGCTACACTGCCGCTCGTCGGCATCGCGGCGCTTTCGAGCGTGCGACGACTCGTCTTCAAGACCGAGAGGGGCGCCGTTACGGTGCTGGCCGCCGGTATGGTTGCTACGTACGCCGTCGTGATCGCCTGGTTCGCGCCTGTGATCGGCGAGTTCACGAGCGATCGTGATCTCGTCGCGGAGCTTCGTCGTGCAGGCCCGCCGCCCGACCGCGTCGTCGTCCACAAGGTTCGTCCGTTCTCGTTTCTCTTCTACTCGGGCTGGCCCATCGTCTACAAAGTGAGCGAAGACGAATACCGCGCTGCGTTAACCGGTCCCGGTCGCGTTTACGTTTTGACGAAACCTTCGCGCCTCGGAACGCTCGTCGCCATCGATCCCCCACTCGAGCTTCGAGAGATCGCGGGGAATCATCGTCGGTTGGTGCTGGAGCGCGTCGATTCGCCTGTCTTGCCGCGAAATGCGGGCGAAGATTCTCGGTTGCCTTGAGGCCGGCGCTGGATCACATTGCTGATCATGCCGATTTTTCGCGCTTTCGTCGCGTCGACTCTCGTCTTGCTCGCGCTCTCGACCAGCTTTGCCGCCACCGAGCTCACCCCCGACCAAACCGTCACCAAGTATCTGGAAGCGATGCAGGGGCACCGCTTCAGCGAGGCGTTCGACTACGTGACTGCGGGGCTACGCGGCGGCAAGGATCGCGAAGCCTGGAGCAAGGAGCAGCAGTACATCGTCCAGATGGGCGAGGTGAAGATTTTCGGCTTCCAGGTCTTCAAGCCGGTCATGGAAGGCGGGAAGGCCAAGGTTCCGAACATCCTCAAGTCGCAAGACAAGTTCTTGAACCAGCTCGGTCTCGACGAGCACGAAGTCTACGAGCTCATCAAAGAGGACGGTGCGTGGCGCATCGATCAGCAAACACTCGTCGAAGGCCCCGAGAAAGGCGAGTTCTTCCCGCTAGAGTGATTTCTTGACAATAGGTTACCTGGTCGATAAACCATCGCCTCCTTCAGGAGTTACCGCATGTTTGTGAAGAAGCTCGCGCTCGGAGCCGCTCTGGTGCTGACTGCCGGCTGTCACGGCGAGATCGACTACCTCCCGCTGGCCGAACAGAAGATCTACGTCTCCGACAAGTTCTTCGACGTCGCCGTGGTCGACGCGAAGAACGCGATCGTCGTCGGCTACGGCGGCAAGATGATCACGACGGCGGACGGCGGCTTCACGTGGTCCCAGACCGACCTCGGCACCAACAAATCGCTCTACAGCATCGACTTCGCGCCTGACGGAAAGACCGGCTGGGTGGTGGGGCAAGAAGGCGTCATCTTTCGGACGGAAGACGCAGGCAAAACCTGGACGAAGCAGTACACCGAGCTCTGGCTCGATCCGAAGTGCCTCGACCCGGAAGAACGGAAGTTTCGCCTAGAGGATCCCGAGGCGCCGCCCTGCCAACACGCCTATCTCTTTGCGGTCAGCGTCGTAGACGCGAACACCGCTCACGTGATCGGGGACAAGTCGGAGTACACGTTCACGACGGACGGCGGCAAGACCTGGTCGTCGCGAACCCTCAAAGTCGCGTCGGAAGAAGAAGTCGGCGCCGACATGGAGCTCGCCCTCGAAGACCCGGTGCTCTACGACGTCGAGTTCCTCGACTCGCAGCGGGGCTACATCGTCGGTGAGTTCGGGAAGATCTACTACACGGCGGACGGCGGCCAAAACTTCGTCGAGCAGCAAGTGTCGCTGATGGACGAGACGGTCATCGACATTCACGATCTGCCGACCCTCTTCGACATCGAGTTCGTCGACGACCAGCACGGCATCGCCGCGGGTCTCGACGGGCGGATCGCCGAAACACGGGATGGCGGCCAGAACTGGGACTTTCTGCCAAACAACGTCGAAGACTTCGTCGATCCCTTCTACTCGGCGACGATTCTCGCTGACGGCACGCGCTGGGTGGTCGGTGCGTCGGGCCAAGTGGTCAAGGCGGGAGTGGGCGAACCGTTCGCCCGCGGTGATCTGGGCTCGCGCGTCAACAACTGGATGAGGCGCATACGGTTTCTCGACGGCGACAAGTACGGTTGGCTCGTCGGCGGTTTCGGGCTCATCATGAACACGGACGACGGCGGCAAGACTTGGTATCGCCGCATCGGCTGATCCAACCAACGCTCGATCGCGCTTCGCTTCGAAGGCCGGGCTGACGCGATCAGTCCGGCCGTTTTTCCATGATCAGGGCAGAGCGCCTCACGAAAGACTACGGACGCCACCGCGCGGTGGACGACGTCTCGTTTTCAATCGAGCAAGGAGACATCGTCGGCCTCCTCGGTCCGAACGGATCGGGCAAAACCACGATCATGCGGATGCTGACGGGGTTCTTCGCGCCCACCGCGGGGACTTGCTCGATCGCCGGCATCGACGTCGCGGAGGATCCGCGCGAGGCGCGCCGATGCATCGGCTACCTTCCCGAGCGCGTCGCGCTCTATCCCGACGCCACCGTGCGGCGCTATCTCACTTTTGTCGCGCGCATTCACGATGCCGCTGGCAACGTTCGCGCGCTCGTCGACGAAGCGATGGAGAAGTGCGGCCTCACTCACATGGCGCCACGCACGATCGGCAAGCTCTCGCGCGGCTATCGCCAGCGCGTAGGCATCGCTCAAGCCGTCATCCACAAGCCGAAGGTGCTGGTCCTCGACGAGCCGACGGTGGGGCTCGATCCACGCCAGATCGTGGAAATTCGCGCTCTCATCCGCTCCCTCGCCGGGCAGACGACCGTGCTTCTTTCCACGCACATTCTTCCCGAGGTGAGCATCACGTGTCGGCGTGTGTTGATCCTCGATCACGGAAAGCTCGTGGCGGAAGACACCGCGGAAGGGCTCGCGGAGAAAGCCATCGGGCGGGGCGAGACGACGGTGAAGCTCGTCGCTCCCGAGCGGGAAGCGATGGCCGCTTTCGCGGCGCTCCCCGGTGTGAGCGCTGCGGACGTGACGGGCCGCGAGTCCGGCGGGCTGTTGACGATTACCATCGCCAGTCGCGGCAGTGAGGACCTTCGGCCTCGCATCGCCGAGACTGCGGTGACCCGCGGTTGGAAAGTCTTCGAACTCGCTCCGAAGATCATCAGCCTCGAAGATCTCTTCGTCGAAATCTTGAAAGCAGCGGAGGAGAAGGCCAAGTGAGGCGCTTTCTCGCCCTCCTCGGCAAGGAGCTGCGCGCCTTCTTCGGCTCGCCGCTCGTCTATTTCGTCGGCGGCGTGTTCCTCGCGCTTTCGGGCTACTACTTCTTCACGAACCTGAACGCGTTCATCACGTTCGGCTTTGGGGAGAGCATCGTCGAGCACCTCTGGCAGCGGCTCTACAATGACATCGTCAAGATCGTGATCACCGTGATCCCGCTCATCACGATGCGGGTCTATGCCGAGGAGAAAAATCTCGGGACCATCGAGCTGCTCTACACGGCGCCTATCCACGATGCCGAGATCTTGGCGTCGAAGTACACGGCCTGCCTGCTCGTGTTCGTCGCGCTAATCGGCTGCACGGGGCTCTATCCTTACTTGATCTACCGCATCCAGCCCTTCGACACCTCGCAGCTCGGCGCGGTCTGTCTCGGGCTTTTTCTACTGATCGCGGCCATGGTCTCGATCGGCGTGTTCATCTCGTCGCTCACGGAAACCCAGCTCATCGCGGCGATCTTCACCTACGGCATCATTTTGCTGCTCTGGAACCTGAGCTGGAACGAGGCGGCCGTCCCCGGAAGTTGGCTCGGCGTCGTCTCGCAGTTCTGCGCGTTCGATCACTTCGAGCCGTTCGCGCGCGGCGTAGTCGACTTGAAAGACGTCGCCTACTTCGTCGCGATTACCGTGTTCATGTGGTTCCTCACGATGCGCTCGATGGAGTCGCGCCAGTGGCGAGGCCGTCGATGAGGCAGTCGGCGTTCGCCAGAGTGCTCCAGCTCGGTCTTGGCGTGGCAGGCTTTGCCGCGCTGCTGCTCGCCCTCGTGGCCGCGTCGTATCACTTCAACGTACGCGTCGACCTGAGCCCGGGTAGCCGCTTCACGCTCTCGGATCACGGGCTCGCCGTGCTTCGAAATCTCAAAGACCCGGTACATGTCACCGGCTTCATCCGCACGGAAGACCCGCGGAACGTCGTCTTGAAGGATCTGCTCTGGCAAGCCGCGCGCGAGAGCTCGCGGATCTCCTACGACGTCGTAGACGTGAACCGGAATCCTGCCATGGCGGCCGAGTACGGCATCAGCGCCTATGGTGCGGCCGTGGTCGAGAGCGCGGGCAAGCGCAGCGATTTCACGAACCCGTCGGAGACCCAGCTCGTTTCCGCGATTCTCGACGTCACGCAAGACGCGCGGAAAGTTTACCTGCTCAGCGGCCACGGCGAGTGCTCGATCAAGGAGACCGAGCGACACGTGGGCTGCTCGGTGTTCGGGGCGGCGATCCGAGACGAGAACTACGGGCTCGAGGAGCTGACCCTCTTCGGCGACCGGTCCGTGCCGGAGGACGCCGACATCCTCGTTGTCGCCGGGCCGACGTCGGATCCGCTTCAGTCGGAGATCGACGCGATCGCGAGCTATCTGGACGGTGGCGGCAAGCTTTTGGCGCTCGTCGATCCGTTCGTCGCCCCGCGCCTCGTCGAGCTGCTCGAGCGCTACGGGATCCGCTTCGGCGGCGACGTGGTTCTCGATCCGGAGAATCGTCTCGGTGGCGGCGAGCTCTTGTCGGCCGTCATCACCGATTTGAGCTCGCAGCACTTGATCACGTCCACGCTCGACTCGCCCGCCTTGCTTTCGGGGATTCGCTCGGTCGAGGCACGCTCGGACGATTCGGTCGGACGAAGCGCAACGCGACTTTTGCGCACGAGCGAGCGGAGCTGGGCCACGGAAGATGCGGAAGTGATGCGCGGTGCCGAGCCTCGCTTCGTCGCGGGTCGCGATCGCAACGGGCCGATCACCGTCGGAGTCGAAGTGGCTCAGCCGGCCGCCCGCGGCGAAGCGGGACGAAAGACCGTCATTCTCGCTTACGGCGATTCCCAGTTCGTGACGAATCGCTTTCTCGACTACCTCGGCAACAAAGACTTGTTGTTGAACTCTCTCAACTGGCTTGCGCGAGACGACAACTTGGTCGCCGTCCGGTCCAAAGCAAAGACGCCGGGCAAGAACTTCTTCTTCGTCAGCCAAGCCGAGATGCGCGACCTCTTTCAGCGTGCCGTCATCATTCAGCCGGGACTCTTGATCCTTTTCGGTGCGCTGCTTTTCGTGTACCGCCGACTCAGGCCCTGAGACAGCGCCGCGATGACTTGGCGACACGTACTCGTCTACTGGCTGCTCGCCGCTCTCGTCGGCGGGACGGTCTACGTCGGTGTCCAGCGAGAAGCGGCGGCTCCGCCCCCCGCGCCCGAGATGGCGCCGCTAGTCAAAGCGCCGCTATCCCAGATCGAGGGCGTCAGCGTGCGAAAAGGACTCGAGACGATCGTGTTCGCGCGCGCGAGCGAGCGTTGGGTTCTCCAATCGCCCGCGGGATTCCGCGTGACGAGCGATCTCGTCGCTGCGTTGCTCGACACGCTGGCGAGCATCCCGCCGATCGAAAAGCTCTCGACCGACGGTCGTAGCTCGGGGCCTTTCGGGCTCTCGCCGCCCGAGGCTCAAGTCGTCATGCGTGGCCCGGCCGGGGCTCCGGTGACGGTGGACGTCGGTAGTCGGAATCCCACGGGCACTGCCGTCTACGCTGCGATTGCCGGCGACGAATCCGTTTACTTGCTCGGCCTCAACGCGCAGTACTATCTCGAGCTCATCTTCGACGAGCTGGCGCGGCAGCGGCGCCAAATGTCGCCCGATTCGCCCGCCGCGCGCGCCGAGTGAGGACGGCGTGGACTTCGGCTTCAGCGACGATCAAGAGATGCTCCGCGGGTCGATCCACGACTACCTCCGTCAGGAAGCGCCACCTTCGTACGCGCGAGCCATGACCGACGATGCGATGGGCACGACCGAGAAAGTGTGGCGCGGCGTCTCCGCGCTCGGCTGGCTCGGACTGAACATTCCGGAGCGCTTCGGCGGCAGCGAGCTCGGGCTCCTCGATCTCGTGATTCTGATGGAAGAGACCGGCAGCGTCGTGTTTCCGGGGCCTCTCATGTCTACCGCGGGTCTCGGTACCCAAGCCATCCTTGCCGCGGCAACGGAGCCGCAAAAGCGCACGCTGCTACCAGCGATCGCAGAAGGGCGTTCTCGCGTAACGCTTGCGGTGGCCGAAGAGAGCGGCGTGTGGGCGGAAGACACGCTCTCCACGCAAGTGACGCGTGAAGGCAGCGGATTCCGCGTTTCGGGGACGAAGCTCTTCGTGCCCGACGCTCGGAGCGCCGACTTGATCCTCGTCGCGGCTCTGCTCGACGGCGGGCCGGCCCTGCTCGCGTTGCCTCGCGATGCAGAGGGGCTAACGGTCACGCCGATGTCGACGATGGACCGGACGCGAAAGCTCGACGTCGTGGAGCTCGGCGGAGTCCAAGTCGGCGAAAACGACTTGCTCGGCGGCGCGCCGCTTCGAAAAGGCGTGCTCGACCGGCTGCTCGACGTGGCGCGCGTGCTCGTCGCAGCGGAATCTTGCGGCGCGGCCGACGCGACGATCAAGCTCAGCGTCGACTACGTGCAGATCCGAAAACAGTTCGACCGCGCGATCGCGACGTTTCAAGCCATCCAACACAAGCTTGCCGACATGAAGGTGGCTCTCGAGAACTCCCGCTCTCTCGTCTACTACGCCGCCTGGGCTCTCGAGACGGGCGCCGAAGACGCGAGGCTCGCCGCTGCGATGGCCAAGGCGTATTCGAGCGACGCTTGTACCAAGATCGCCGGGGACGCGATCCAGGTGCATGGCGGCATCGGCTTTACCTGGGAGCACGATCTCCAGCTCTACTTCAAACGCATCAAGTCGAACGAGCTCACCTACGGCGACGGAAGCGCCAATCGCGAGCGCATCGCGGATCTATTGAGCCTCTGAGGGCGAGGCCGACGGAGAATCGAGAAATGAAAGAGCCCGGCGAAAAGCACATCGAGTCGCTGCTCCAGGAAAATCGTCTCTTCGAGCCGCCGGCCGAGTTTGCGGCGCGAGCGCACATCAAGAGCCGCGCGGCTTATGAAGAGCTCTGCGCTCGAGCGCGAGCAGACCGTGAAGGCTTTTGGGCGGACATCGCGTCGGACCTCCACTGGTTCAAGAAGTGGGATCGTGTGCTCGACTGGACGGACGCTCCCTTCGCAAAGTGGTTCGTCGGCGGCAAACTGAACGTCAGCCACAACTGCCTCGACCGTCACGTGGCCGCAGGCCGCGGCGACAAAGTCGCGATGCTCTGGGAAGGCGAGCCCGGCGACAAGGAGCGGATCACGTACTCGGAGCTGCTCGGGCGCGTGCAGGCCTTCGCGGGCGCGCTTCGAAAGCTCGGCGTGAAGGCTGGCGACCGCGTCGCGATCTACATGCCGATGATCCCGGAGCTGCCGGTCGCGTTGCTCGCGTGCACGCGAATCGGCGCCACCCATTCGGTGATCTTCGGAGGCTTCTCTGCGGATGCGCTCCGCGATCGCATTCAAGATGCGCAAGCGAAGCTCGTCATCACGGCCGACGGCGGCTGGCGGCGCGGAAAGCCGCTGGCACTCAAAGAGATCGTGGACGACGCGGTCGCACAGTGCCCGACCATCGAGCATGTCATCGTCGCCGAGCGTCTCGGCGCGAAAGTGTTGCCCGTCGAGTGGCAGGAAGGCCGCGACGTCTGGTGGAAGGACGCCGTGAAGGGCGCGACGCCGGTAAAAGACGCCGAGCCTCTCGACGCCGAGCATCCGCTTTTCATCCTCTACACGTCGGGAACGACAGGAAAGCCAAAAGGCGTCGTGCACACGACCGGCGGCTATCTCACGCAGGCCTACATCACCGCGAAGTGGGTCTTCGATCTCAAAGACGACGACGTTTACTGGTGCACGGCCGACGTCGGCTGGGTGACGGGTCACAGCTATTTGGTCTACGGACCGCTCGCTAACGGCGCGACCGTCGTCATGTACGAAGGCGCGCCTCAGACGCCCGACTTCGATCGCCTCTGGAAGATCATCGTCGACTACAAGGTCACGATTCTCTACACGGCGCCTACGGCGATTCGGACTTTCATGAAGTGGGGCGACCAGTACCCGGCGCGCCACGATCTCTCGTCGCTCCGCCTTCTCGGTACGGTCGGAGAGCCGATCAATCCCGAAGCCTGGATGTGGTACCGGCGCGTGATCGGCGGCGAGCGTTGCCCCATCGTCGACACGTGGTGGCAGACCGAGACCGGCGGCATCATGCTGACGCCGATTCCCGGCGCCATCGCGACCAAGCCCGGCTCCGCGACGTTGCCGTTTCCCGGACAAGACATCGAAGTGGTCGACAGCAGCGGTAAGCCCGTACCGGCGAACGTCGGCGGGCTTCTCGTCATCCGTAAGCCTTGGCCGGGCATGCTGCGCACGATCTACGGCGACCCCGAGCGTTACAAAGAAGCGTACTGGTCGCGAATCCCCGGCATGTACTTTGCCGGCGACGGCGCGCGCCGTGACGAGCACGGCTACTTCTGGGTCATGGGCCGCATCGACGACGTCATGAACGTCTCGGGGCACCGCATCGGCTCCATGGAAGTCGAGAGCGCGCTCGTGAGCCACGCGGCGGTGACGGAGGCTGCGGTAGTAGGGCGCCCCGACGAGATCAAAGGCCAAGCGCTCTCGGCGTTCGTCACGCTCGGCCCGGGCTTCAAGCCGAGCGAAGAGCTTCGCGAGGCGGTGCGCAATCACGTCGGGAAGGAGATCGGAGCTTTTGCGAAGCCCGACGACATCCGCTTCACCGATGCGCTGCCGAAGACTCGAAGCGGCAAGATCATGCGGCGTTTGCTCCGCGACATCGCCGCCGGCAAGGACACGGCCGGCGACACGACTACGCTCGAGGACTACGCGGTGCTCGCAAAGCTCCGCGACGACGAAGAGTGACCTAAACGGCGGAAGCGTGGCGCTGAAACTCTACAACACGATGACGCGGACGGAGGAAGCCTTCGTTCCGCTCGTTCCCGGCAAAGCGTCGATCTACGTCTGCGGGATCACGGTCTACGACTTTTGCCACGTCGGCCACGCGCGTTCGCTCATCTTCTTCGATGCGATGGTCCGGTATCTGCGCTGGCGCGGCTACGACGTGACCTTCGTCCGGAACATCACGGACATCGACGACAAGATCATCAACCGTGCGGCCGAGCGGAGCGAAGCCTGGGACGCGCTTGCAAAGCGATTTGCCGGAGCGATGCGAGAGGACGCAGCGGCTCTCGGCTGTCTGCCGCCCGACATCGAGCCGGCCGCAACGGCGCACATCCCCGAGATGATCGAGATCATCCGCCGGCTCGAGGCGAAGGGGCTCGCCTACCACGTGGGCGACGGTGACGTGTATTTCTCTTGCGGCGACTACGCGCGCTACGGCGAGCTGTCGCATCGGGATTCAGACGAGCTCTTGGCCGGTGCGAGAGTGGACGTCGATCGACGGAAGAAGAGCCCCATGGACTTCGCGCTCTGGAAAGGCGCCAAGCCCGGCGAGCCGAGCTGGCCGAGCCCTTGGGGCGAAGGTCGTCCGGGCTGGCACATCGAGTGCTCGGCCATGAGCGTCAAGTACCTCGGCCAACCCTTCGACATCCACGGCGGCGGCGAGGATCTCATCTTTCCTCATCACGAGAACGAGTGCGCTCAGTCGGCCGGTGCGGCCGGCGCCGACTTCGTCCGCTACTGGATTCATCACGCGTTCGTTCGGATCGATCGCGAGAAGATGTCGAAATCACTAGGCAATGTGTTCACGATCCGTGACACGCTGGCGCAGATCGAGTCCGAGGGCCTTCGCCTGCATCTCTTGTCGACGCACTACCGAAGCCCCCTCGACTTCAGCATCGAGGGTGTGACGGAGTCCACGCGGGCCCTGCTGCGTGCCTACGAAACGCTGGCCCGTGCGGCCGAGGCCGGCGTCAAGGACCCGGGCTACACCTTCGAGTCGAGGGAAGTCGCTGAGCTGCTCGCGGTGATGGACGACGACCTCAATACGGCTCGCGCCATCGGCAGCGCTTTCGACGCTGTCCGTGACATCAATCGGGCCCTCGACGCCGGCAAGCCGTCGGATGCGGCTCGACCGGTAGGCCTGCTTCGCGCTGCCGGCGCCGGTCTCGGGCTCTTCCAATGCCCCGCAGCCGAGTTTTTGGAATCCTATCGCCGCCGCGGCGCCGGCCGTTCGGGAATAGTCGAATCCGAGATCGAAGCCTTGCTCGCCGAGAGGGTGGCAGCCCGGAAGGGCAAAGACTTCGCCCGCGCCGACCGGATCCGCAAGGATCTCGCCGACCGCGGCGTCACTCTGGAAGACGGCCCGACCGGCACCACATGGAAGATCGAAAAATAGTGCCTGACCGGCTTTGCCCAAGAATACCCGCTCCGGCTCCCATTGTTAGGCAGCCGCCGGAATTGTTGGGCAGGTCATCCGCTCGAACTCCGGCGCGATGCCTAGTTCGTGGGCCTCATGGATGAGGCAGCGGA
>Ga0247727_10000271_pt1 | contig 123646 bp, 46 predicted proteins | sample WisWelCaveWW1625_FD_202498 | JGI IMG/M metagenome (GOLD analysis project Ga0247727, IMG submission 202498) | Biofilm microbial communities from Wishing Well Cave, Virginia, United States - WW16-25 | ecosystem: Environmental > Aquatic > Deep subsurface > Groundwater > Cave microbial mat...
AGCCGATCGTTTCCTTCTCGCCTTGGGCGTTCGGGATCTCAAAGGTGTGGGAGGCTTCAACCGATTCTTCTCCCGCAAAGGTCCTTGCCGAGCGGCCTTGGTTTTCATAGAAGGTGCCTTGGAGGTCGAGGAGCTCGGTGGGGCCGCTATCCTTGAGGGATCGGATGAAGTAAGTGTCCATTCCCGTAAATTGATAAGTCCGGTTCGTGGCGTAGTCGATCGCGAAAAGGACCTGGGGGCCTGAGGCCTGGTAGACGAGCTGGCCGTTTTCATTAACGCCCATCCTTAGGATCTTGTTCTCATCTGTCGTAAGATCAAAAGTGTGAGCGGCCTGAGCAGTTTTTTCATCTGGTAACGTGACATCAGATTTTCCCTGATCTAAGGAAACGTTTCCTTTGAGGTCAAGAAATTGCATTGGCTCGTTCCCGGTCAGGTCTCGGATCACGTAGCCCAGGTTGCCTACAGCCTGGTAACTTTGCCCTTGTACGTAATCAGTGGCGTAGACCACCCGCCCTCCCCCGTGAATTTCTCCCAGGACCTGGAAGACAATCCGGTCCTTTTCGTCAAAGCCAATGGTTACGGTTTCACCTTCCCCATTTTTAAACCGGAAGATATTCACGGCGCCGAGCATTTTCCCGTCCGGTAGGGTGACTCCGTCATATCCCTCACTTTCGTAACGGTTTCCTTTGAAGTCAACGAGCTGGGGCGGCAGATTCGGCGTCCTGAGGTCCCGGACGAGGGACGCTTCGAGGCCCACAAAGATGACGCTACGGAAGATCGGTTCCCCAAAGAGAGTGAAAGTATTAATTTCAACGGAACCGCTTTGCAAAATCAGCGGGCCGAGTAACGGATCGAGGCGCAGGTACGTAATGAGCTGAGATTGGCTTTTTACGCCCGTAAGATCGAGGGGGGTCGGCCGATTAAATGTCTCTACTCCAAGAAAGAGCCCAAGTTTTTTGCCATCAATACCGCCCTTGCCGTCGGAAATATTGAAGCCGCTCACGAGAGCTGCGTTCTTCTTTGCGTCCCAGAATTTGACGGCTCCGGTCGGGTTCCTCGTCCCCACTCCTGAAATCTTGCCGATTTGGGCCCCCAATGCGTTAAACAGATCAAGCATAAAACCCGCGGGACGCAAAAGGGGCGCGAGGAGCGGGTCGCTGCTGTAACCGCTAACCAGCTTGTTGAACTCGAGAACGCCCGACGTCGTCGTCAAGGCCACGGTCGCGGCGTCGCGCGCCAGTCGATCTCCGAGGGTGTAGGCTTCTTTTAAGGTCGTTACTTCAAAACCGATTTTCTGAGCGATCCCATCCGCGTCATAAACCGTCCGCACCACCTCGACTCGGTTGTCGTAGACGTTATATTCGCCGTCCCGGTTGGAGATGACTCCCAGATATTTTCCGGTCTGCTTGTCGGGGTTCGCCTCGTAATACTCTTTTGCGCCTGCAACCATGGAATTTCTTGCGGCTTGACTGAGGGCCTCCCCGATATGGTTCACAATCGCACCGCCAACCTGGCTGACGAGGAGGGACCAGAAGGTGTCACGGCGGCCGATGAAATTGCCGTCGCCGTCACGAACAGTTTCCTGCAGCATATAGGCAATGGTAGGCAAAAGAATGTTTTGGAGAAGCGGCTTGAGGATCTCTTGGTAGGTTTCGCTAAGGATCTCCAGCAGATTGGAAGCTGAAAAGGACTTTAGGAATTGCTCAAACCCGCTTTGATACTCGTACTTGCCTTCAGTCGGATTGCCGAGAGAATCCCTCACGGGTTGCAACACCGGCATAAACATCGCCAGGACGACCGCTACGGCCGCCGCAATCAGGAGACCGTTCAAACCATTTTGTTCTCCGAAATAACCGGCAAGGCCGCTTGCGAGCGACGTATAAAAGGCGAGACCGCTTTGACTCGTCGGGAGGAACATCTTGCCGAGGAATTCGGTCATATTCTCTGCCACGTCGGTCAATCCGTAGGGAACTCCTGAGGGAGGGGCACGCGGGCTTGCATTGAGGGGCAAGATCGCCCCCAAGGCCGTCATAATAAAAGGAAGAATAAATCCGATTGCCGCCGCAAAACCGATTGCTTCGAAAGCCCTCACCCAATCGAAGGTTCCGGTGGTCACATAACTCACAAACGCTTGAGTCAAATTGCTGATTGCGCTCTGAATCGTCGCCAGACCTGCGCTCCCCAACCCGTTCACAAAAAGCATGAGCGCGTTCGTCGCCTGACCAAACAGGTTCATGGCGCTGCTCCCGACTGAAGCGGCTGCCGTCACCGCGGCGACGGCGATCCCGAAGATCATCGCCACGTCCGCTCCAAAGGCAATCGCCACGAGTTGGTTGACCGCCGTTTGGACCATCGAAACCTCAAGTGCCACGACCGCAAACGACCCCAGCGCCGATCCCAAGCCGGTACCGCTAGAAATCGCCGCTGCGATCACCGCAGTGTTGGCAATGCTTGCAAACGCGCCGATGAAGGCGGTTACCGCGGCCATGAACATTCCGAACGCCGCGGTAATCTGAGACATGATTTCCGAATTTGAAAGCACCGTCGCAATCGTTAGAACCAAGTAGATCGCAGCCAAGGTAATCATAACGGCCGTAATGACCGTGACAGAGACGGCGATTCCGGTAACCGCCAGAATGGCTGCCGCAGCCAACGGGGCAAGGATTCCTGCTGTAACAATCGTGAGCACGAGCGCCGCGATCGCGATAATGATTATTCCGATCCCGAACGTCGTGTCGATATTCTGGATCTGGCTCTCGACTTTCACCTCTTTCACGGCGATTGAATCGATACTGTAAGTCGGCTTCACCACGGTGAAGCTCATCACCCACCCGGTGGTTTTGCCCATGAACCAGCCCCCCTCGTCGACCTTTTGAAAAGATTGCTGGACCGACTTTTCCACGAAGCCGAAACTGTTGTACGTCGTCCACGACTTCGCCCAGCCGTTAGAAAGGATTTGAAAGGTGTAACGGACGCGGCCCGCCAAGTCGTATTCACGCTTCACAGGACCTCCATCCTCCTTCACATAAAGCCACTTCGTCGGATTCCCACCCCGTTTCTTCGCTTTCGGAGCCTTGTACGCCTGCGCCTTCGTCACTTGCCCGAGCGAGTTGAGTTTCAAGACCCGCTCCACCGTGTAATGCGACTTAAAGACGAGTCTTTTCGCCACTTCAATGTCTGCCGCGTCGGTTTCAAACCCCTCCAGCTCCAGTCCAATCGAGTAGGTGACGTTCACGAGCTTTCCGCCGGGACCCGGCACGTCAAACCAGGAATGTTGATAAGCGACAAAATTCTCTGGCCCGCCCAGGATGAGATCCGCAATCTTCCTCGCATTCTCTTCGGTCATGAAAAGGCGCTGGGAGGTGAAGATCTGTTCGGCGAGCCTCCCTTGGGCGTTAAAAATGCCTTGCGTCCGGTTCAAGGTGAAATCAATGAGCCCGATTCGCCCCTCAAGGCCCGGCGCCGTGAGGGTCCGGTCGAGTTCCATTCGCTCTCGCGCCATTTCCTCGGCGAGCCTTTCACGCTCCCTTTTGCCCTTCGCCTTCTTCAGTCTCCTCTTCCACTCCCGTTCCCACTCTAACCGCCTCTCCAGTTTCCCCTGCTGGGAACGTTGAAGTGAATCCTGAATTTCAGCGATGAAGGCCGAGTTTCCGAGGTTCTCCCGGATGAGGGTCAAGAGTTCAATCGCACTGAAGAATCCGTCAATTCCCAAGGCCTGACTCACAAAGTGAAAGCTTCCGGCCAAATCCTCTGTCGCGAAGTTTGCTCCAAAGATTCCGATGGCGAAGGTCTGATCGACCGAGAAGCGCTGGTTCCCGTAAATATCGTAGGCGATCTGCCCCACGGTCCGGTGAATCAGCTTGTCAGGCGCAGCGGAGCTGGCTGAAAATTCTTCAAACCCCACCACACGCCCCGCCGTGTCAAAGTAAGTCACGGTCCGAAGAACCTGGGTGGTGAGGTCTAAGGAGATCTTCCCCTTCTCGATCGCCATTTGCCGGCTCAGGCTCGAATACCCCGTAAGGAGCCCCATTTCGTTATAAACGGGATTCCGGAGGTCGGTGCCCGAGATGATATGAATGCCGTCGGGCGCGGTGTAACGGAAGGCGTCGAAGCGGTAAGCGACCCGTCCTTCGGTGTCGAGGTTCACTATGTGAAGTGAAGCTCTCACTCCGCCCGCCCGAACAAACAGGTCAAAGAGTGCATTCGAAGTTTCCATCGAAACCGCACCCCCGCTACGGATCGATTCCACCAACGCTTGGAGCGCTTCCACTGTCAGGGGACCTTCCGACTCCCGGTTTCTGATTTCTCCGTTCGCCTGGTCCACCTCTTGCTGCGAGCGGCTTCCGGCAAGCCTCGGATCGACGAAGAGCTCTCCTCCGTAGCAGCTCTGGACATTCGGCTCGCAGCTGTTGGGCCGGACCTTCGTTCCGTTTTGACGGACGTAGGAGAAAAAGAAGTGCGGAATCCCGTCCACATAATTGGAAGCGACGAAATAAATGAAGAAGCCTTGGTCCGTGGCAAGATTCCGGCCGTCAAAAAGAAGGCTCGTCACATTTCCCGCTGCGTCGTAGGTGATCGTCACCGGCCGCGCGAGCCCGCTCTCGGGATCGGTCAGCGTGTAGCGCGTGAGCCGTCCCGCCTCGTCGTACTCTGCCGCCGCGTCTTGGAGTGAACCTTCAAGCGCCTCCCGGGTAAGAAAGATCCTGAAACCGTTATCCGGAAAATAGAGGTCGTCTGCCTCGGAACCGAGGGAAACCCCGTTGAAGCTCAGGTTTGTGAAAACGATCGCTTGCAGGACGCCCTTCTCATACTCCAGAACCATATCGGGGACATTCACTCCCGGAAAGGCGAATTGTCCTTTCCACGGAATGAATTGTCCGAAGTCATAATAGACCTGCTGTTTCAAAGGCTTGAGTGTTAGGTTCCATTCGACGCTATTGTCACGGTAGCCGGGGGTGGAACAGCTTCCGTCCCGGTAGTTCGCCTCGCAGCCTGTCTCTTTAATGAGCTGTTTATCGTCCTTTAATTTCTTCAGATCCTTCTTACGGATTTTTTCTTCCCCTTCTCCAAACGCCCTGGAAAGCGTGTAAGTCGTCCGTCTCGCTTGAGCTGCGTAGACCGTGAATTCCACACCGCCCCGAATCAATTGATCGCCGGAATATTCGTTCGGCCCCTTTTCGATCTCGATGATTTTTCCGGAAATGAAAGCGACGTAAGGGCCGGCGACGCTCCCCGCCTCCCAATTGAGAGCCGGTGGGCGGCCGATGATTTTCGTTCCGTTCAGGACCACGTTCCCATAAGGGGGATAATTGACAAATTGGAGCGGTTGGAGGTTCTTCGGGTCGATCCCGAGTGCCGCAAAATTGACCCCCGCCTCGTCATAAACGAGAATCATTTGATCTCCCCGCCGCGCAGCCAGGTAAGGAAGCTGTCCGCTGATGTTGACCCCGGCATTGAAGTTCGGAAGCCAGCGTGGATTCCCGCCGATCGTGTATTGGGCCCAGCCGTTGCAGTGACCGCTCTTCTTGCCACCGGAACATTCGCGCGGACTTCCGTCGAATGTCTTCGTCTTTTTCTTCCTATCGGTCCAGGGCTCGTCCTCCCCATTCGGGTTGTCGACCATTAGATTTCCGCTCTCGTCGTAGTAGACGAGGCGGCCGTAGCGGTCGTGCCCCGCGTAAATGAGTCCGCCTCCTGACATCACGCTGAAATCGGTCCCCTCAATCATTCCGTCAGCGCCGATTAGAAAAGGAAGATAGGTGTCGAAGGTGATCGGGTCCCGCATTGCGAGGATCCCGCCGTTCATAAACACCACCCAGCCGTAACCCGGCATCGGTGTCACGCCTGATTCTGCAGTGCCGGCCATATCGGGCGGGTAGGTCACTTCGAAGCGGAGCGTTCCGCTGACGAAGTTTCCGTCCTTGTCAAACTCAAGCTTGTCGGGCCCGGAGGTCGCCTTCGAGAAGGCGCGGATGATTGTCCCTTTCGGATTTTCAAGGGTGACCCGGGCGTCAAACTCACCCAGGATCGTGTAGGCATTGGCGCCCGTCCGGCCGGAGTCGAGCCGGACCGCGTAAGGCATGTTATTGATGTAGCGAATGACGAAACTGGGCGCGTCAAGCGACGGCTGACAGGCGCCTCCTTTCATCACGCTGCAGAATTCCGTGCCGGTGAAGGGATTCTTGACGTAGGTGAGGTTTCCTTTCTTATTGAGCCAAATCTCCCCTTCGCCTTCGACCCCGTTCGGAAGGACCACCGCTTCGGTCTTCCCCTCTGGAATGCGTTTCTTCTTCTTCTTTTCTTCGCTGCCGATTGAAACCGTGACTTCCTCTTCCCGAAGCTGTCTCCCTTCAAAAAAAACGTAAACTCTCGGCTTGAGGATGCCTGACACCACTCCGTCTTCGTCCACGGTAACCTGGCCTGTCGCGAGCGCGTAGCCGTAACCTGAGTCGTAAACCTTGAAGTTCCCTTCCGACTCCTGGAAGATCGTGATTCCGTTAATCGGGACTTCTTCGCCAATATCAATGAACTTGAGCCCTTCATTCAGAAGGTTTCCGTCTTGGTCCCGGCCGATCATATCGACCCGGTAGGTTTCATAACCGGAGTGGAGCCTGCGGAAGACAAGCCCCTTATCGCTATAGACGCTGATATTCAGCCGGCCGTCGGCGTCCGGGATCTCAAGCACTTTTTCAATCGAGAGGTTTCTCAGCGCCTCTGCTGAAAGCTCCCCCTCGGTATAAGTGCTGGAGCGAACAACACCGGTCAGCAGATTTCCGTCCTCGTCAAAGGTCGCCTCAGCCGCGTCGTATTCAAATCCGCCGAAGAAGACTTCCTTATATTTGCCTTGGCCGTCATCGGCCATTATGCTTAGGACCTTTTTGCCGTCCGTTCCGTAAATGATCTTTAGAGTGCGTGCCTGCCCGTTCGCCCGATCGGTGTAGGTGATCGTTCGGATGTTTCCTTCCCGGACGTCGGTCACACCGGTGGCTGCTTTGGTTGTCGTGCTGTTACCTATGCCCTGCGGAACCGGCAGCTCTAAAAGAGCTTTTCTGCGCAACCCGAGTTTCTTTAATTTTTTGTGCCGCTCCTCCCGGAGAGTCTCTAAAAGCGACTCCGCTTCGGGATTCCGATTTTCAATTCCGACCCCGATCACCTGACCGTTCTCGTCATAAGTAAAGGCGAGGCGCCGAAGTTCCCCCGTGACCGGGTCCTCGATCATGAGATCGACGCCAATGAGATTCCCTGCTTCGTCGTAGGTGAGGGCATCAGAACTGAAGCTTTGCTGCCACGCAATGTGCTGAGCCCGGGGATCGATCCAGAAGACGGCCGTGACATTTCCTTCCGCGTCGTAGGTGACGGCGTCCGCAAGGTTCCCGTCCTGCGTGAAAACAATGTAGCCGTACTCATTTCCCCGCTTGCCGATCGAAGAGATGAGCTCGTCGTGCCCTGCTACGACGAGGTAACTATTGATCCAGACCTGCCGGGCTTCACCTTTCATCTGGACAAAGAAGCTTTCCGTTTTTGAGGTGAGAGCGCCATTGGTGTAACCGAAGACGATCACCCGGTCGAGGGTGGAGGGGTCTCCGTCTCCGCACTCCGTCTTGGGCGAAGAAGCGTCGTCGAAACTGCAGTTCCCCTTCAGGCCGTAAGAAAAAAGCGTTCCGGGGAGAAGGTTTCGTCCGGTGAGAAGCTCCCAATCGGGATTCCGGGGGTCAAACTCTCTCGGAGGAATCCACGAATAAGAAAGGTCGACCTGAAGTCCGCCCTCTTCAAACTTGTAACGGATAATCGTGTAGCGCTCAATCTTCCCTTCTTCGTCGTAAACGACCCAGCGGATATGCTTCAGGAGACCGTCTCCAGACTCGATCTCTTCCATCTCGACCGTCCCCCGCGTGAGGTCGAATTTCGCCTCCTCGCCGTAAACCAGCCAGAGCTCCTCACGAAGCTTCGTCTTTTCCCGGTCGCTCCACTTTTGAATGAAAACCGGCTCTTCCCGCCCCGCCACTCCTTGGTAGGTCACTTCCATATACTGGGTGACCGTGCCGTCCATCTCGTAGGTCGTCGTCTGCGAGCGGAGAAGCCGTCCTGTCTCCAGGTCGTATTCGAAAATCGTCTCAGACCGTACGAGGCAGGCGCCCCCTTCGCTTCGGTCGCAATCCGTTCCCAGCTCATTGACGTAATACTCTTCGAGACGACTCTCCGTGAAATGGAGATAGCGGAGGATCGTGCCGTCTTCGTCCTTGTCGGTCTGGTCTTTATTGAGCTTGTAGGTAATCAGTTCAATCGATCCGTCCGCTAAAACCTTCCGAACCACAAAGGAGCTGACAACACAGGCTCCGGCTTCCGTTCGTTTGCAATCGGTCGCCACCGCCTCTTTATCGCCTTTCCCCTGACTCTCACCCTCCTCGGGTTTGTCATTTAAAACGTAGCTCTTGATCTGAAGCGAGCCGTCCTCCAGGACCTTGTGATTCAGGTATTGGGCCCCCTTCAGCCAATTCCCATCGGCATCGACCCGGGTCACGATGTCGAGGCTTCCGTCTTCATTCACTCTCACCTTGTAGCGGCGGATCACACCGTCTTCGCTGTAGGTCCCGTCCTCGTACTCCGTGACAAGGGTCCAGCCGTCCTCAAGCGCCTTGGACTGAACGTAGCGCGTCTCGTCAGTGGCTTGGAATTCGTCGTTGAGGTTCGTTTGGAGACGTGCGCCGCCGTCAACTTCGGTCTCTTGATTGAGCCGGCCGACTACGGTCTTACCGTTCTTGGCAAAATCAATCACGTGGGTGTGACCCGGCTCGCCCGGCTCCACGACGCGGCGGGTCCCGTCCGCGAAGGTCGCCTGAACGCTTTTTGTCTCCGGGTCGTATTCGAGCACCTCTCCCGTGCTGGGATTCTCAACCCGAGTCGGGTGCCCCAGCTTCGGGTCGTAATGCCAGTGGACGCTTTCCCCGTTTTTGTTTGTAACGATCAGTTCGGACAACAGGTCATCGGAAGAACCGAGCTTGCCGTCCGCGCCCGGGTGCCACAATTGAGAAGTTCCGTTGAGGTCGATCCAGCTCGTCCCGTCTCCCCTGGGAGTTACTTGGGCGTGGAGAACGTTGATCGGCGCGGTTCCAAACGCATTCGGAATCGGAGGAAGCCCCTCGAGCGGATTTCCAAAATCGGGGCCGATCATGATATTCGTGCCGCCCAGTGCTCCCCCGCCGAGGCCGAACGCTCCCGAACCGAGACCCGCTTCCGGCTGAAGCCTCCGGCGAAGCGATTCAATCGCCATCAGTTCCGCTTCGCATTGGATCCGTTTGAAATCGTCACGAATCAGGCTGCAATTTTCGCTGAAGTCACCGATCATCCCAAAAAGCTGTTTGATCCGGTTCTCCAAGCGGGTATCGTGTCCGCCGAGAAAACCGGAAAAGAAACCGGACCCGTCGAAAGAGCCCCCTTTTCCTGACTCATTCCACCACTCCGGCACCGCCGAAAACCAGTCCGGCAGGTTGTCCTGCGCCGGCTCGGTTGATTCCGTAGGACTCGGAGCCGCATCTTTGCTTTCGTCCGTATTGGATTCTCCGGTTTCCGCGTTTTTTTGAGACGGGCCCCCATCAATCGCAACGCCTGAGTTCCTAATCCCCGGCCCTCCGTCAATAGAAACGCCCGACTCTTTCGTGATCTCTTCAATCGCCTTTTCCAATTCGACCGCCTTGTCCATTTCCGTGGAGGTGTTTGTCTCCCCAGGTTCGTGGATCGCTTTCGGATCGGTGTTGGACTCTTCGATCTGGATCGGGGGCCCGATAAGCCGTGGGCCGCCGTCCCTGGCAACGCCCGAGTCCTTTGTCGCTTCTCCGAGCGCCTTCTCCATTTCTTTTTGGAGATTAGGCAGCAACGGCTCGTCGATCTCTCTCGTCTGGCTGTTGGAATCCGCGGCCGTGTCGAGCGGCTTTAAGGGGCTTTCTTCTTTATTGGTAGCTGGACTCTCGGCAGGGGGTTCGCTTGAGGCGTCAAACGCCTTCACCGGGCCCGCCGCCAGCTCGAAGTCCTGGCCACCAAGGAAATCCTGCATATAGTGAATATCTTCTTTAGGAACCTCGGGGTGAGGCGCTTCAGGAGCTGCTGCGCCCGGCATCGAAAAGGCAAGGTTGAGGTCTACCTGGGTCACCAGGAAAGTGACAATGAGAAAAACGCTTAAGCCGCGGATAAAAAGAGGACGGTCAGGGCGGGAGAGGGAAATCATGCGTAAAGCTCCTCAATCGGGGGGCCTCTCAGGTGCCTTCGGTTCCGGAGCCTCTCTTGGACCAGGCCCTCGACCAAAGACTCGGTCGGAGTCTTCTTCTTTTCCGGGACGGTTACAAAGCTTGATACACCGGTAAATTTAGGCGAGGAAACCACCGTGGCCGCAAGGTCGGCGCGAGTGACCTGATCCTCTTTTGAGGGGGCAACCGAGACGGGAACTTCTCTTTTCTCCTGGTGAGTCACTCGATAATAAAGTCCGATCGTGTAATCGAGAATCGTCACTTCCCCCAACTCATCGTTATAGACGAATTCCAAATCAATGCCCGCGTCCCGGTGCTTCAGCAGTCTTCCAAATCCCCCTTCAGGAAGCCGCTCCATCACCTGAAGGAAGTTTTCGTCCCCCGGGTCGGTGAGGAGGTAAAGATTTTCTGCCGCCGTAATCTTTCGTGTGGCCACCCATTGCCGTCTTCCCTCTTTCCACTCCACCCTTCCTATGTATTGCGGGACCCCCGTGACCTCTCCCTCGCGATAAACTGCGAACGTCTCCGTCTCAGGATCGACATAAGCCGAGCTTCCTCGGACTCCAAAATTCATTTGAGTGACGGGGGACTGAGAAATGATTCCTTCTGCAATAGGCAATGCGTGGGCGGGAAGTGCGGCCGGGAGGAGGGCAAAAAGCAGACTCAACACCGTTAAAATCGAGACTCCCTTTCGACTACCTTTGATCTGGGTTCTCATATTAGGCTGAGATTAAAAGCGCCTTTCCAATTTCATAAATCTTCGCTGCCTCACTTTTCCTCTTTGCCTGCTCTTTCTCCACCTTCTGAAGCGGCTCCTCGACCCCTACCCATCCACTTTCGATCGGCGGGGCTGGAGCAGGAGTCCTGGGAATAAAAATTGAAAACGACTGCGGTAAGGCCACGGGCTGCGTGATGAAAAAAGCGAAGAGAATGATCGCGCTTTTAAGACCGAACTTTCGTCCATTCATTCTGTTTTGGTGGCCTATCTTTCTCATTGGTTTTACTATCTCTTTCAAAAGGAAGTGTAGCTATCATTTCCTGATCCTCGAATGGAAAAGCGACAAGCGGTTGCTTTGGGGAACTAACCGGTAGGCTTCTCTATATATAGGAAGGTATCTTAGGCAGACTTACTAACAGCCTGAGCAGCCTCGTAGAGCCTGCTCACAAGCTGGAAGACGCTCAGCACCTGAAGATTATCGAGATTCAACCTTTCTTTCGAGGCGACTACAACCCGTCCTTGAGCCAGTCCAACTGCCCCAAGGTAGGCCGCCTTCACCTCGTTCGGCAAAACCTCTTGCGAGGCGAGATCCGCCCAGATTTGGAGTTTGGCGTAGCTTTCAAGGCCGAGTTTTTTCACCTCGCCCGCCACAAATCGCTCCATAAATTCCTGCAAGCTTGTGACGCCCGCGAGATCCGCTTCGCTCGGAACAATGACACCCTCTCCCCCGACCGCTTCTACGACACGACGAATCGCGTCACGCTCCTCACGATTCGTCTCACTGGGATCGAGATAAAGCACGACACTTGTTCCCTGCGCCGCCTGTTCAAGGACTCTCTGAAGGAATTCGTAATTGCCTTCTTTATAAGCCGGTTCGTAATCGAGGATAAAGAGTCCTGAGTCGCCGGAAGTCGCTTCCGAGACATCGGGGATTCCGGTTTCTCCGAGTTCGCCAGCCAGGTTAAGGAGACGCTCTTCCAAGTTGATTCCCTTCTCACGGATTTTGAGCAGTTGATCGATCTGCGCACTCAGCCTCGCCTCCGCCGGCGCCTCGAGTGCTTTCCCGAGTTTCTCACGCAATTCAGATTCGCTAGAAAACGCTCGACTCTCTGAGCGCTGAATGCCTCCCGGCAGCGAATTATCGCGCAGATCGATTGTAAAACGGCTCCCTTCTAGAGCTTTGATGCGAACCCCCTTCCGCTCAAGGTATGTCTTATAAAAGGGGGCGGCTCCCCAGACCGCGTGCCAGGCTACTTGCTGAACGTCCGCCTCTCGAAGTTTTTCGAGACCGGCGTCTAGCAACAGACTCCCGATCCCTCTTTTGGGTTGAGCGGAGGCGATCAGGCTGATATAGGCAGTTTTATCCGTATAGATCTTTCCCTCGAGCACACCCAACAGACGCTCCTCCCGGCTCTTCTCATCCGTCCCGACGAAGAAAAGAAAGAAATCTCCTTCGTTTAAATTCTCCAGCGTGTCCCACCACTGCTCGAGATTGCTGTACCCGGCATCGGGTGACGACATCCTACGCCCCGGGGGAACCGTTTGAGCGGCCTGGATAAAGATTCTGTGCCCCTCTCGGACAAGCGCCTCTCTTTCTTCCAGGGAGAGCTTCCTCAGATCCGGAATCTCAACCACGCGACCCAGTCCCGGCTTCTCCGCTCGGAGCATTCCCTTACTTAAAAGGCCCTTGAGCAGTGCTTCGTCCCGCACCTCAGTACCCGACTCGGTCGGAGTCGGGTGCACCTCTGCCCTCGCCTCGGAACGAGTGTTTACTCCGTGAAGTATTTCCAGGTAGGTACGTTCCTCCACCCAGCCATTTTCTTTCAACGATCGGAGTAACGCTTTAGGAGCCCACAGAGGGTCCCGCTCTGATCTGGGGTCGATGCTTTTCAGCTCCTGGCTGATTCTTCCCAGGACGTCCCAGACGCGCTCACCCCGGCTTTCAATCCGTTCAAAGATCTTTTGAAGTTCTTCCGTGAGACGGCTCAAGGTCCACTTCAAAGGCTGGAGGTTTCCTAACTTTAATTCAATGACCACTTTTGCGACGAGATCCTGCTCCTCCTCCAAACTCATTTTCTCCTGCTCAAAATACTTTCTTGTGAGAACCCCTTGATGCGCAATGAGTCGGACATCCCCATAGTCAAATGGTAGGGTCTTGTAATCGCTGGCTTGAAGCCCCCTTAGCAGGACGTCTCTATTGATCGAATGAGCGGGCCCCACCACGTACACGACATTGGCTCCGGGGTGCTTCTGCAGAATTTCTTCAACTTGAGCACGCACCGCTTTATCCCTAACAAGCGTAAATTGACCAAGCCGCCGAAATGTTTGCCGATATTCCCTCAAGACCCCTTGCATATCTCCGCTATATAATTGTGCATTGCCACGACCCGAGTACCTAATCCGAATACCGTCCCACCACGATTCAAATCCTAGGTAGGCCATTCTCTCGCGAACACCCGTCCTAGCCCGCCACCTCTCGAAGGCATCCCCATATTCATTATGAAAATTCCCCCCCGGCTCACCCACTCTGGCAATCCTTGCCTCGGCTTGATCCACACGTACGGGAATTACCGATTTATCACTTGCCTCCCCCTGCGCCTCTAGACTGGTCCAGAAATCGTTATAAGCCTTTTCAAAATGTTTCTTGTAGGGCTCAGAAAGAATGGCCGTCCAAGGTTTTCCCTGAAGTTCAACCCTAACGGGCTGCGGCAACCCTCCCAAAAACCACCGCGGATCTACGACCTGCTCATAAATGACAAACAATTCTGGATAATGATGCCGGCTCGGGTTAGGCTTGGTTTGCTTTACAATTTCGTTCAGCTGCGGCTCAATCGCTTCGAAATCCAATCCGTTACCGTGAGGATTAAAGATGACATAAAAATGATTTTGATCGAAGAGTCTGGTTTCGCTCCGCATTCGAATCCTCCACCAGACGAGGATTCCCGTTAATCCCGTTAAAGCAGCAGCCGCGCCGACAACGGTCCGTCGAGACCATCCCGCAGATTTGTTCTTCTCCTTTCTTGCCGCTTTGTGCTTCTTATTCCGCACCTCGGAGCGTCCGAGTGCGCTCGTTTTCCACTCTTTTAGGAATGCCTGCTCCTCGGGCCTCAGAGAACCAAAGAGTGTTTTGTTCTCAATAAGAACCTGTAGGATTCTCGCCATCTCCTTCTGATCTCTAACCGAATCTATATAATCTCCTGTAAAACCTCCTTCCTGCCAGATTCCCTTCTTCGTGACTTCGATTCGGTCTTGGTAATCCTTATGGAGCAGAAGCCACAACCGCCCCTTTTCGTTCCTGATAATCGCGTGCAGGTAAATCGTTGAATATGAAACATTCCTGATTTCGCTTTCTGCGGCAGCGTTTACGACCGCTTGAGCCACGGCTTCAACGTCAGCAAAATAACTCACCCTTCCGTCCGCCTCACGGTAGATTCTGAAGTAACCCTCAAAGGGGACCGCCTTCTCACGACCAAAGGGAATCTCCCGAGCCTCGGACCTTTGATTGATCTTCGCTCGGCTTACCGGTGTGACCGGCCCTGGGCCCTTGCTTTGTTCGCTGGCCTCGGACCGGCCGTTCGCAAGGAGGGTCCGCGCCTCTTTCAGTTTCCTTATTTCCTCAGTTTCGGAATCAAATCCGTCATACTTTGTAAGCCTTTCAATTAATTGTCCTAGGCCCTCCCGGATCCCCTCGAGATGCCCTTGCCCAAGGCCGTCCTCTCTGAGCCGTGACTCTATTCCCTTTAGCCGAAGCTGTTTATTTGGCAAATGCTCGATCCGGCCAGCGGTCTCACCAATGAGGTCTGCAGCCTTGATCAATCCTGAGGGTTCTACGCGATACCTATCGCCGTTCGCCGAAACGGGTATCGCTTTTCTGGGTATCCTTTTCCTAAGGGCCGTTTTCACCTGCTCGTGAAGAGCCTCGACGGCTCTGTGCGCCTTGTTGCCCTTTGGAACTCCAAAGGGAGTGCGCATGGAGATTGAGAGAGCCTGATAAAGCCTTCCGACGATCTGGTTAAGCTCCTCATCGGTGGCCTCGCCTCTTCTGGCGATGAGCGCCGCAATTCTCTCTGCTTCTTTGATCTCCCGCTCAATCTCCTTCACATTGCCTGGAATTCCAAAGTCGCTAATTATCCTTTGGATCTCCCCAATACGCGTTGAGATCTCCTTCAGCTCGAGCGGAGCCGACCGGGCCTCGGCCCTCGAAGCCGAACGCAGGGCAAAATTCTCTTTTACCGCCCCTAATGCGGCCTCCGCAGCCGTGCGCCTTTCTTCAACCTCCGGCCCGCTCCCCCGCGTGATAAAGGTGGCTTGCATCGCATCGTAAACCGGCTTCATTGCTCCTTCGTCCAGTCGGTAAACCGTCCGAGCGCCCTTCCCTGCCTCCCTGTAAATCTCGTTGAGCAGCTCTTCCGAAACTTGAGGGATCTGAAAGCTTCCGTAAAAATCTTCTTCAATGTATTCTCCTAAAAGCCGCTGAAACCCCCACCCCCTGCTCAAATCATTGAATGCGCGCTCAACCAATTCCGTGGTTCCGCTCAGCACAGCCGTGGCTCCGGCCCAGCGATTGTCGGCCGTGAGGACGAGCCAGAAGAAAGCCCTCCCGAGCTTCTCTCCTCGGGGCAATCGGGGATACAGGTGACTGAGATCGATACTTCCGCTTCTCCTGTCCGAATCGTTTAGCTCCAAACGGAACCCTCCCCGAAGTTTTCCGTGATCCCAAACGGTGGCGAAGACGATTGAACGATCCTTGTCCGCTCCCTGAACGTTTCCGTGGTACTCCTCGATCGTAAATCCATTCCCGAAGAATCGTCTGACCGCCTCCTTCACCCCCTCTTCACCCCCACGCACCTCGGAGCGGGCGACACGGGCATAAACGTCCTCGCCGAATTTCACGAAAAGCCGGACAAGATCGGAATTAAGCTCCCGAAACCTCTTGCCCTCCAGACCTCCCGGTTGCCAAACCCGGGCCATGAAGCTTGCAACCTGTTCCTCCTTGGTCACTTCGCGAATCCAGCGCTCGCCGTAGCGCTCCCGCTCCTCTTGGGTAAAGTAAGCGCCCACGAGCGCTTGAAGAGGCGTCCGCTCTAAATTGAGCATCCGCATTAATTTCCGATACAGCCTCGGAGCTTCCGTCAAAGGCACAGGAGAATCAGAACTATAGAAGGGCGAAGTGACCACAAGCGTAGTCCAGCATAAACTCCGAAAGTCGTTGAAAAGACGCACAAGGAATTCTTCCTTCGTCATCTCACGGATCGATCTCGCATTCGTAAGGTCATAAACGGGCACCACGCCGTCCCGCCTCGGTGCCCCGAAATTCCCGGAGTAGGGGTGGGTATGGACGATTCCGCTTTCGTGAAGCTTCCGGAGAGTTCTTGCGGCTGCTTCCAGTTTCGGGATGAGTTCTCTGTAGATCCTTTTGAGATCACTCTTAAGTTGTTTTTGGGGTTCCGCCCCTTCCTGATCCAACGAAGACCCGCCCACCTGAGCCAGTAATTTTGCAAATTGCGAACCGATTCGAGGGTCTTCTTTCCCCTCAATCGCCACGACCACGAAGCCGACACGTTGATTTTCGAACCTCATCCCGGTGAATTCGCCCACACCCACCGGATAGGCTGTAGGGACTTCGCGATCGAAAGCCTCACGAAGCATCGCATATTCCCGTTGCGCCTCCTCCAAATAGCTCCCTCCCTGGGGGTGAGGCCGGTTCCGGTGAATATGAATCTTTCCTTCAGAGTCCACCGTCAAGTGCCCCCTCGATTGAATCACGGTGTCGTCCTCTCGAACGCGGTAAGCCTCCATCCGGGGCGGACCCCCTTCGTAGGTAACCGACTTCACCTTAATTGCGTCGTAGCTTCGGCCGTTTATCTGCAAGCCTTTCTCTGGAGCCAATCCGAGAATCAATGACCTGCCCGATTCCTTAAAATCCGTCACGTCTTCTCGACTGACTGCCCTGAGAATCTTTTTGGCCAGCTCGTCCGAGAACCCCCGTTCCAAGGCTTCCTGGGCTATTTCGAGATGGACCGCCACCGGTGCGTCAGACCCACTCACAAACACTTTGCCATTTGGAATCAGGCGCACCTCGGCACCCGCGCCCAACCGGCGCGGGTACTGAGGAGTACTCGGCCCGGTCGGGGCCGAGTGCACCTCGGAGCGGGCATCCGCACTGATCACCTGAACGATGACGCGTTTGATGGGGCTCGTGCCCGAAGAATCGTCGTAGAGCTCGACCTCGGTCCCCGAATTTCGTATTCGATAAAACACCGACTCCCACTCACTGAGTGAATCCTCGTCTGATACCCCTCCATAGGCTTTCTTCCCGTCCCGGTCAAGCCCGAGAATTGCACTACTCCCCGGCTTCAAGTAACGCTCGAATTTCTCCCCGCGACCTACTGGGCGCTCGACCTTTATGATGTTGTAGGAGTGGCGGCGAGGAAGTACTTCAATTCGAAGAAAGAGGGTTTTTCTCAACTCCGTAGGCTCGCGGTCCTGGAAATTCAACAACAATGCCTGGCGGTTCCCCCGAAGCAAGTCGATAGAAAACGTGTGATCCGGCGCCCGCATTTCGGCCCTCTTATTCATCTTCGCTCGGCTTACCGGTGTGACCGGCCCTGGGCCTTTGCCTTGTCCGCGGGCCTCGGAGCGGGCGGGCTGGGTCACGAAACCGTAATCCGCTGCGAGCTCCCGGAAACGAGGTTGACGGTCTTGCAAGGCGACATAGCGAAGCCCCTCCTCCAAATTGCCGAGGGTTTTGAAATCGTGGATGAGTTCGCCCGGCTTTACGAAGGTCTTGTTGACGAGGCCGGGGTTTTGGGTAATGTCTCCGGTGACCGATTCGAGGTAAAGGTGTCCGTCCTTGAAGGTCAGCCAGTTCGGGAGGCCGTCTCGCAGCAGGGTGTCTCCGAGCGGCCTGACCGCGTAGCCATTTCGAAAGGCGTTGTAGGGGATATGACTCTGACTTTTGAAGAATTGGCCCCACTCGGGTGTGTTGCTTGTAATTGTCTCGATGAGAAATTCCCGACTCAAGCCCGGCACCGCTTCTTTCAATCGAACCCGGTTGCCCCCCTTTTGGTTCCCCGGGTTCCCCACCGCTTCCGTGACGACTTGAGCCCCCTTTTCGACGAGCTCCTCAATCAGAGCGAGCCGGTCAAGGTCCAGGACATCTTCTGTGATCTGGGTCAGGTCGTTGACGCGGTGAGTCACGATGATTTTTGCTCCGCGATGCTGCAGGTGGTCCAGTAGCGACGTTTCAAAATAAACTCGCCGCCTCCGCTCATCCAAGTAGAAACCGTGCCCCGGTTGGGCCATTTGGGTCGTGCTGTAGCCGTGACCCGCCACGAATTGCGACGCCTTCTCTTCCATGCGCACCGTCCAGAAACCCTTCTCTATCTCCTTGAGTGACCGGCCCTGGAAGGACTCCTGCTCTAAAAAGAAGACATTCCCGCGAACAAAGCCGTAAAAGTTGTGTTCTATGAAGTCCTTTAGAATGGATTCCGCGTTCAGGTCGCTCACGTGAATGATCAGCGGGACTTGCCGGAGGACCGTTTCCGGATCCAACCCTTGTTCCCTTGCCCTCTCTTCGAGAGCCATTCGATAGGCCAAAAGCTGCCGCGGGCCGAGTGGGACTTTGAAAGAACGATCGACGCCTTCAGGAATCGCTACCTTTGTCCCCGGTAAAAGGTCAAGAAGATCAATGTGGTAGATCGCTCCTTTCCCCAGGCGCCTCGCATCTCCCGCAAAGATAAATTCCGGAACGATCCTTCCAAGCCTTAAGTCTCTCAAGGCCGCTTCCCTCATAGGGGGCGTGATCCGAGCCCTAACCAGCTGGACTAAATCTTCTTCCCTCACGAATTCCACTTGTTCGGGGATGAGCCCAAATTCCCTGGCATTGATCTTGTCCACGAGAGGCTTGATTCGTCCCTTTTCAATTCGCTCCCTTTCCTCGGGTGTTAGTGCCAGGTGCCATTCAAGCATTCGTTCTTCAAGCTCTCCTTCGTGCCCACGGATCAGCGATGCAATTCCCCTATCAATGTAGTCGTCGAACGTCGCTTGGTTACGGAAGGCCTGCGCCTGCTTTTCCTGCCGCGCCTTGGCCCTCGAAGCCGACCGCTTCGAGGACTGAGGAGTACCAGGATCGGTCGGATCCTGGTGCAGCTCAGAACGTGAGGCGAACGGCCTCACGTCTTGAGCAGTGCTTGGCTCGGTAGGAGTCAAGCGCACCTCGGCACCCGCGCCCAACCGGCGCGGGTACTGAGGAGTACTCGGCCCGGTCGGGGCCGAGTGCACCTCTGAGCGGGCGATTTGTTTGTCAAAGTTCGCAGCCCCGGTGAGAGATTCCTCGAAAGCTCGCCAGGCGTGGGAAATCTCTAATTCAGCGTTTTCATCAAACGAAGCTTTGTATCTTCCGTAATTCTTGCTTAAGGCAAGGAGGCGGGCAGACTTCTTCTTTGCCTCGGCTGTTGGATTAAGTTCACGCCCTCCGAGGTGCTCAGTGACGAGCTGCCGGTGCTTCCGTCTCTGTGCCTCATAGTCCTTCTTCTCCGGCCAAGGAACCTGAATCCCCTTCTCATTTGCCTCCTTAACACGCTCAAACTCCTTCGCCTGCTTGTGCACAAAAGTGAGCATCGCGTTGAGATACGAATGCGCCAACTCTAAACTTTCCTTGAGGAAGTGGCTTCTCAGCTCAGAGCGGGTGCGCTGTTGCAAGAAGAACTCAAACGTCCTCCGAATCCCTACCTCAAGCCCCGTCCTCGGCCTGAATCCGAGGTCGCCGCGGGCGCGCGTAATATCCGGCTTGCGGGTCAAAGTCCGCGCGGGGTCGGGCCTTTGATCGACCTCGATCGGGACGCGGTATCCACGATGTTCTTCACTGAGACGATTGACCGCCTCCGCAAGCCCCTTGATCGTAATGTTCCCCTTCGGGTTTCCTAGATTGAATACTCTTTTCGTGATCGCCGTCTTTTTTCCAATCTTCTCGCTCTCCAGAAGCTTCACAATTCCGTCGACCGTGTCATCGATATAGGTAAAGCTTCGGGTTTGTTGTCCGTCACCCCTCACTTTCATCGGCTTGCGATCCAACGCCGCCTGAATGAAATTGACCACGGAACGTCCGTCATCGGGGCGCATCAAGGGGCCGTAAGTGTTGAAAAGCCTTCCGATTCGGACATCGGTTCCGAATTTCTTGTGGTAAAGCTTGGCGAGGGTCTCTCCGCCCCGTTTTGAGGCGACGTACTGGGAACGCTTTCCTACCGTGTCGACCTTGCCGGGATAAAGCTCCTGCTCTGGATATCCCTTTGAAAGCTCGGGGTCGATATCTCCGTAGATTTCAGAAGTGGAAGTAAAAAGGTAGCGGACCGGACGACCGAACTCCGTTTCCTTCCTCACCGCAAGCTCAAGAGTCTGCTGAGTCCCCTCAAGGCCTGAAAGGAGGGTCGCTGCGGGATGGGTCAGATAGCCTTGCGGGCTTGCCAGGGAAGCCAAATGGATCACCTCATCGACGGGACCAATCACATCAAACGGCTTCGAGATATCAACCAACCCGAAATAAAAGTCGCGCTCTTTTCGCTTCTCCTCAAACTGAAGCAGATTTTCTCTTGTTCCGGTCCGCAGGTTGTCCAAGACAATCACCTGATCTCCTCTCTTCAGGAGCCGCCGCACGAGGTGGACTCCAATAAATCCCACACCCCCTGTCACCACGACCCGCCTTTTTCCGGACGGACGATCTCTCAACGCCGGTTGAATGACTACGGGGATGATTCCTCTTTCAGGAAGACCGTTAGTGATCGGCTGCCACCGAAAATCGACAGGCCCTCCTCCGGCTGACAAGGAGTCTGCGATAAGTTTCTTCAGATGTTCTTCCGAAGGAAGCGCGTCGACCTTCCCCGCCTCAAAGATTTGAAGATCAACCTTTCCCAAGTCTGCGAACCGGTGATAAGCGCTCGCCCACGCCAGGGCGACCCTCGCTCCTTCGACCCACGGCGCCGCCTCATCGAGCGGGCCCACGCCGTCAAGCGTCTCAGGAACTACGAGAAGAACCGAAGCCTTCTTTTCGGCTGCTTCCTTGAGAAGCCTTGGAAATTCAAAAGCCATTTCGTGGAAAGCGTTCCACCCTTCGGCCGGGTCCCTACCGGAGCGCCGCGGCGTCACATAAACCAAGGCCTGACTTCTGACTTCGGATCGAGGCTTGGCGGGGGTCGAGGGATGCGTCAGTCCCTGAATATTCGGAATGGGTAGCTCCGAGACCGCCCCAAAACCTAGCACCTCCTTGACGAACTTCTGGAGTTCCCTCTGCTTTTCCTTTCGATGTTTTCTGTCTCGAATCGTGCTCAGGTCAGGGAAGTCCAGATTGAGTTTTTCCAGTGTCTCAACGATCCGGTTGATGACCTCTCTACGCTGGTTGTCGATCGGGAGTGTCCGATGGACAATAAATTCCGAATAAAGGTCCCAAAGGAGCGTGGCGCGCAAGAGTTGAATGACCGCCCGGATCTCCTCTTCCGAAAGTTTTTGAGCCACCTTACTCTGATACCCTTTCAACAGATGAAGAAGATACTTCTTGTCGTAAATGCGGCCTTCATTGGCACTGAGCGCAAGGAGCGGATTCCTAAACTCTTCGACCCTGGGGCGAAGGGCCGCCGCACGCTCCCAATCGAGGAGCGCGATGATTTCCGATCCCCGGTTGTCCCAAACCAAATTCTTCAATGAGGCATCCCTATGGACAACGCTCCTTGGAAGTCGATCATAGTCGCGGTAGGGCAACTTTCTTTCCAGGATCCTTATTTGATTCAGGATGAGGTCGGCATATTTAAGATAGAGCTCCTCTTTCTCCGTGAGCGGCCCCTTTTTCTTTTCATTCAAAAGATCGGTTTCAAGATCGTAAAAACCTTCACGCGTTCCGATCCTTCTTTTTGCCCGGACCACGTCCAGGGCCGGATTCTCCCATTTTTTTCCCTCAGGAGTAAATCCGGCGAACGCATTGTGAATCCGTCCCAGGACTTCTCCCAGGGTCTCAAGCTGAGCGGGAGTCGCTTCCTTCCTCTTGATAATGCGGCCGCGCTGAAACTCCTCAAGAACGTAATAGCCGCCTGGCCTTTCGATGAGGTATGGTTCCGGGCCCGTCTTCGTCCCGCCCACGCGAGCGAGAAGCCTCGGAACCGGGAGCCCCATTCTTGCAGCCTGGAGGAGGCTATCGGCAATGAATTTCGCAACTTCCTTTTCTGAAGCGATCCTTCTCAAAACATAAGCCTTTGTCTCTCCCACCTCCGAACTCGCTTCAAAAAGAAGCGGCGGGCTGCCGCTCATTCCGCCGGCGATCACCTGGGTTTCACCGCGAACTTGCAGTCCGAAGCTTTGCACGAGCTTCTCGATTTCCCCCTGAGAGAGCTCGACTTTACGGCCGGCCTCTTGAGCCCGGGCCTTCCGGTTCTTGGTGCTGTAAAGGAGCCGATCCACCCGGAAGGCAAATTGATTTTGGAGTTCACGGTAATGATCCGCGGAGACCTCCGGCTTCGCGAGGCGAGCGACCTCGGGTTGGGGCTCGAGCCAGGCGGCAGTCCTGGGGCGAGCCTCCGTGAGGAGTGCGCTGACCGACCGCGCCATTTCCAGCTCAAAGTCCTGGGGCCGCGGGGCTCTCCCACGCTGAATCTCTTCGAATCTCTTCGTCGTTTGAATCAGGGCCTTTTCCAGGAACGCAAAGTAATGGCTCGAATCGTGCGAACTCTTCGCAATGAGATACTGGACCAGCTCGTCCCAAGTTTTCCCTCGGGCCTCGACCATGATCCATTCCAGTTCCTTAACCAGGATGAAGGCAGCCCGGGTGTGCGGATCGACGTTGACGTCACGAAAGATTTGATAGAGAAAGGCGCGGTAAAGCTCGGCCTGCGCAAGAATCGGATTCCCCAAACTGATCTCGTCAATTCGAAGTCTGAGTTTTTCTCCTGAAGCCTCAAACCTCTCGAGAAATTCAATTTTCTTTGCAATCTCGAAAATCTCCGGGTCGCTCTTGGTCAGTTGCTGGAAGGAAGGGATGCGGGCCTGAAGCTCTTTACGCGCTTTGCGAAGTGCCTTCAAAGCCTGCGGAGCCGCTCTAAGTTCAGACCGGCCCTTTCCCTTTTCGCTGGGAGAAGGATTCGGAGGCGCCGGAGCGCTCCTTTTCAGCTTGTAGTGGACCGCAATCCAAGTCAATGCGACAACGACAATGTTAAAGAGGACCACGACTCCTGCGATCGCAAGCGGAATCCAAAGTCCGCCCGCCATCATTAAATAGACGAGATAAACCCCAACGGCCCCGATCGCGACACCCACGATGCCATTAATCCAGCCCCTTGCGCGTGAGAGCTTGTCTCTCACCCCATTCAGCCACGGATGTTTTTTTGAATCGGGCCAGGCACTCATCGTTTTACTGAAATCCCTCACGGTCCTGACGATACCGAGCGCGGCCGTGAGAGGGAGAAACAGGGCAGCGAGAAAATGCCCTATGAGGCCCGGAAGAATTAAGGCCGCGATCACGGTCGGGAGGTAATGGATCCAGAGGAATGCGGAAGGGCCGTCCGCTGAAGGCAGAACGAAGTGATCGAGACCCCAAAGGAGGTAAATCGGTGTCCCGACAACCACAGCACCCCAAGCAAGCGTTCCAAGAATCGCACCCCCCGTGAAGAAATTGTTCGTCCAAAACTCAGCAATCGACTGCAGGACCCCCACCAGGGAATCCGCGTACCGCTCGCGGATCTCACGGGGAGATTTTCCCGCCGTCTCCCGGGGAAGATCCTGGTGCTTCTTGACGGCGTCTCTGATTCCCCGCGAAAGATCGTCCCAGTCAGTTTTAAGAATTCGGGGGAGAGAACTAATAATGCTCGGAGGGACCCCCTTATAGCTCGCAGGGAAAAAGCTATAAGCCCAAAACATCAGAGTGACCAGGATTGCCAGGCCGCTGGTTGCAAGGAGACCCCCCACAAGCCAGGCAAGACTCGGTGCAAAGAGGAATGCCCAGATGGCAACATAGGGAATCACAAAAAGGGCCCCAAAGAAGAGCCCCACTTTTCTTACGTTGAACGGGACAAAGGCAGATTCCATATATTCCTCGCGAATCACCCTGATTCTTGCCTCCTGTTCAGTCAGACCTTCGTTTGCCTTGAGTCTCTGAAGCGCTATTGCCCTTCTCGCGATCTTGCCAACAATTCGCTTGGCAAAGTCCTCCTCGGTCTCCCCGTTTCTCATCTGTCTCAAATTTTTAGGGATCCAGTTGTCGACAACGTACCCTTCGTAATCCTCGAGCTTATGGCCGGCGTCCCATCCCAGGCGTTTTGAAGTGAACCAGGCCGGGAACCACCCCGTACTCCAGCTCACCATCAGGGGTGCGCCGAAGATGAAAACCCAGAAATTCGACCAAGTGAGCACGGCCGCAGCGACCCAAAGGATCGCCCCCACGAGCGCCGGGCGGATAAATTTAGCCGCGCCGTGGAGCGTAAACGATTTGCTGGCTGACGCCACCTGCGAAAAGCTTTCCCAGGGAAGCGGGTGTTTTAAAATCGTAACGAGCCTGTCAACCAGCTGCATCTGTTTGACCGTCAGGAGAAGTTTGATGAGAATCACGATCACACTGGCAAGGGGTGTCCCTGACGTAAAGAAGCCTGCCACGGGACCAAGAATAACCGCTGACCAGGGAACGAGAGCCGTCACCCCCTGCATTAAAAGAGAGCTGATTGCTACTAGAACGCCCGGCACCCAGACCGCGACTGCTCCCATCGTAAAGAAGGTGACCGCAAGGCCAGCCAGAATTCCACCCACCGAAATATAGTGTCCGCTCCATTTCACCCCTAAATAGGCCGAGGCAACAAGGACCACCGCAAGCAAAATAACGCTCGACAAGAGCGTCCACCCCAAGAGAAAGACCGCGATAGACAAGAGTCCTGCTCCGGCAAAACATCCCAAGGCGAGCCCTCGTTTTAGTTGCCTGTGCTTTTCGCTTTCAGACAGGCTCTCTCTCCTCGGCACGTCTCCCCCCACCAGGACCCTCAAGAGATTTTCAGGGAAACGGATCACGGTCAGGAAGGGCTTCGCCATATAAATCCAGGTGCTGATCCCGGTCTGACGGACTTTCGAACGCCAGTCGACGTCGCTTGCGAAAATTGAGAAGTAGATCATCATGAAGACGGTCACGATGAAGAGCGCTCCGACCACCGGAATTCCCGGCAAGGCCCCCACAAGGGGAATCGGGACTTTCCAGCCGAAGAGAAAGGCCGTGATTCCGCAGACGATTCCCACCTTTGCGGACATCCATCCGAGAGCCTTCACCTTGCTCCAAACACCTTCGGGAAGTTTGTAGGCTTTATCTTCCACTCGTTTTGCAGCGAAATAACGAACGAGATAAAAGAGTGCGAGGAAAAGCCCGAACGATAGGCCCGCCGCCCACGGTTCCACGCCCCACAACGTTGAAAGGGTCAGGTTGTTGTCAAACTCTTGAAGCCGGCTGACCGGGTAAAGCCGGTCGGCTGTTCCTGAAAAACTGAGCGCCGTGAGCCCTCCCAGCATCCATCCGAGCACGATGATGTCGTTCAGATACATCTTCTCTGCAAGAAACATCATCCAGCGGTCGAGAAGCGTGGCTCCGGGGCCAAGCTGGTGCCTTGCATAGGGAATGACTCCTTGAAACCACCGGAAGGTCGACCGTTTCACCTCATCGATGAGATTCATCGTGGCATCTTCCTGCACGAGGGAATCTTTCAAGATGACCGCTCCGGAGGCGGAACCTTCCGCGTAGTCGTGTGAAAGCTCAAGATGAAAGAGAACCCCAAACGCACCGCCGTAGTGACGCATCTCGTAGTTGCCGATGATCGCGCCCCCCAGGACGTAGCCCGCAAGCATTCCGATTCCTGCAAAGGGAAGCCCTCCCAGAACGAGACCGACGAGCGCCCCAAAGAACATTCCGAAAAGACTCCCCTTGAAGTAGGCATAGGGAATTCTCTGGTGGGCTTCTCGAATCCCCCGATTCCAGACATCGATGATCACGGGGCCTTTGCCGGTAAAATTTGCGCGCCCACGGGAGTAAATTTCTCCGGCTTGCGCGTAAAATCTTCCGGTCTCGTTGGCAGTCGCCTGCCCCCAAGTCCAGTAGGTATTGTGGATATCCGAAATGGCGTACACCGGTTGTCCAAAGGCGGCCCAGGGGTGCTTCGCCATCTCAAGCGCCGCTTTTCGGATCGAATGGTAGGCTGGCTTCTGGTGAAGGAGTGCTTTCACCTCTTCAGCCGTATCCGGACCTCTGACCGAAATGTCGCCCCGTTGAATTTCCCGTTCGAGTTTCTCCGGATCATCTCCTGCGACATTCTTTTCATCCAGGAGATAAAGCCCCCAAAGCTTTTTCGGGCTCTTTTGATCCAATTTCACTTTCTCGTCATAATCATAGACAATCGGAATCCCCTTCCAGCTCTGCGAATTGGTCGGTGAATCGAAGACGTAATCCGCAGGAATTCTCCTAAAATAGGCTTGATATCTCTCTTTCGACGCACGACTGACGTAAAGCTTGGCTCCTCCCTCGGTAATTCTTTCGTGACCCCGCTTTCCGACAAAGCCTATTTTTCCAAGGTCGCCATAGATCAGCTCCTCGCTTGCCTGTTCCCGCTTTGCTCTCGGAGAGACCTCCGGAATATCAACCTCCTCCCGTTTTGCGGTGGATGATCTCGTGGTCGTACCGCCCGAATTCCAAAGCGTCAGCGCATAGTTGATCAAGAGTGCGAGCCCCGCCACGACGACTCCGTATCCAAGACCCAGCCACGGGATGAAAATCAGGAAGGGGGCAGCAGCCAATCCTCCCGCCTTGAAAAGGTGGTAACCGAGATAACGGTCGGTGACCGTCTCCGCCGGCACCTCCGGCCTGACAGCCCCGTCTCCGAAGAACCGGATAATCTCCTGCAGAGCGCCGTATTTCTTCGCAGTATTGACGTCACCCAGAGAAAAGGGGACGGCCCGCTTAAAGAGAAAGAATTGCTTCCGGTGTCCCAAAATATCCGGGGAATCCTGGGACGCTCGATGCATCACATCGATTTTTCTTAGTGTTTCCCCTTCTTCGCCGGCTCCCGTGTCGAGAATCCCGTGCAGAATATTTTCTCCCGGATTCCAGGCGGCCGTGGTTCTCGTGTTCTTCCAAGTGACCGAGTCGAAGTTGCCGCCGACCGCGCGGGCGGGCATTAGCACCATCATCTGATGGTCGTCCGGAAGGCCTTTGGTTTTGAGGTCTCTTGGGTCGAGGCCTGCAATCTTTACAGCACGGAGAATTTCCTTGATCTTGGCTATCTCTCTCTCAAGATCGGCTCTCTTTTGGCGGAGCTCTGACCTCCTTCCCCTTGAGGCGATCTTCCGCTCAACGTCAGCAAGCAGCCGCTCTCTCTTCTCAAGCCCCCGCCGGAGGCGCCTCTCCATTTGCTGCCACTCCGCGGGTGTCCGCCTCTTTTCCACCTGTTTCCTTTTCGGCCAGAGCGTGACCAGGCGATCGATAATGATGTGGGCGGTTGTGATTCCCAGATAGGTGTAGGCAAAAATCATAGGCACGGCGAGGGCTGCCAGGGAAGTCCCCCAAAGGTGCGCGGCTGCATAGTGATATCCCAAAATCAACGCGAAGAAGGCGGTGAAGCTGAAATAAAGGATATTCCCCCAGCTCAAGGGGCTGAATCCCTCTGTGATTCTTTCCCCCGGCTCGTGCAGCCTTTCGAATCTTTTCAGCCCGAAGATATTCGCCTTGACCACCAGGTAATAGGCAAGGAAGAGTAGAGTTGCCCCGGAAATCAGGACAATTCCTATCACCGGACTCAACGCACTTTGGATAAGGGTCAACCCAATCAGGCCCAAAGCGACCGAGCCGAAGGCGACCACCCGCTCGGCCGCCGACTCGAAGATCCGCTTTGATACCGCGACCCGGTCTGATTTCCCCCCCTCACCGACATAACGGACCTTCGGTTCTCTCTCGCGGCGCTGTCTTCCCTGGAGGTAGTGGGCCCGAATCGTGTAGAGGCCAACTAACGCCGCGATAATTCCCGAAATCCAACCGGTAAGGCTCCACGCCTTTTCGACTTCCTGAACCCCCTTTTCCGTCTCGATTTCGCTGACTGCGTCTTCCACCGTTTTTTCCGGATTTTCCTCGAGGTACTTCAGGATGAAGATCTGAATTTCAGCCTCCGAACCGAGATCGGCGGTCATCACCTCTTCAAAGGTCTTTTTGGCTTGTTTGTAATCTCGCGTCCTCTCCTCCTTGGCGGACTCTTTCGGGTCAATAAACCCTTGCTCTTCGAGTCCGAGCCGTCTTACCTTGCTGATCAATCGGAGCAGCCGGTTTGTCAGGGTGAGCTTATCCCCAGGCTCGCTCATTCCCGCCTCCCTCCAGATTTCCTGAAGCTTCCTCAGGTCCGCAAAGATCGTCTTCACGGCCGCAGGGGTCAGGGCCCGTTCCTTCAGTGCAAGGATCCATTTCTGTTTCTCTTTCTCTACAACCGTTCCACCGAGATTGAATCCTTGGGCGCCGATCCAGATATTTACGAGCGCTTCGATCGACAGCTTCTTTTCTTCCTCAGTCAGCCCGATTTGTTCGCTCTCCAGAAGAGCGTTCACGTAGTAACGGGTGATTCGATCTTCGATTTGAAGGATTTTGTGAAGGTCTCCGTTGACCCGCTGGGTCGTGACATACCGGAGCGTCGCCTGGGGATCGAGAGTGACGCCGTATTCTCTTTTCACTTCTTCAAGGATCGTGTCTGTATCGAGAAGAATGGCCTTAATGAGTTCCTTGGATTCCTTGTCACTCAGACTCCGCCCGTATTGCCTGAGCATTGCGTTGAATTCATCAAGCCATCTTGCCGGGTCTTTGATTTTGAGCCGCTTCACCCCTTTCTTCAGTGTCTCTTCGACGAACCCGGCCAAGGTCGGAATCTCCATTTCTTTCAGGGTCAAAGTCCTTCGGTCTCTACGCGTGAGAAGCCGTAAAAGGAGGTATTTCTCAGCACCTTCACGGAACAGATTCGCGCCGAAAGGAATTCTCCCTCCGAGGGCGGTCTCGCGCACCTCCTGGCTGACCGTCTGCCCCATCATCATCAACTCCTTCAAGACCGATTCGCGGGACGAAGCGTCGAGACTACTCGCAACCCCTACCCAGTGATCGATCGCCTCCTGATCAAGGACGCGCAGAAGCTTTCGCTGGCCGTGCCAGAGAATGAATCGCTTGAGTTGGTTCGCGGGGAGACCCATCGCGACGCGGTACCGCCGCTGCTGTTCGTCCTTCGGGAGCACATTCTCAAAGGTCTTTTCCATCCTCCAACGCGGGATGAGCTCTTCAGAAACCCCACCTCTGCTCACTCTGGAGATGAGCTTGGACAATCCGCCCCGCAGAGGCATCACCTCCTCTTCGAAGTACATCCCGGGGGAAAAGTACCAGTAAATGATCTCGTCAAAGTAAAGGTCCCGCCCAAGATGTTTGCGGGCCCACTCTTGAAGAAGGGCCCCGATTCTAAAAAGGTTTTCGTATTCCCGCTCAGACAGTCCGAGCCGTTCCAGGAAGGAGATTTCAGCCGAGGTGATCGGGACCTTGAGCGTTTCTGTGTCCCAATGTTCCTGATAGAGTCTCCAAAGGGTCTTTTTCTTCTCAATCCTCTCCTTCACCCGCTTTAGGCTCATTCGTTCTTCGGCCTCCGGCAAGGTCTCTCCGAGCCACCAACCGGCAAGCCCCATCAATTGGTATTGGTCAAAGATTTCCTTCCAGATCGCGAGGGACTGAGGATCCTCTTCAATCGGAATCCCTTCCTCCCGGAGCTTCGCAAGAAACATCCTGAAATTCTGCTGTGAGATCGGGTCCCGATTTTCCCGTTCAATCGGGTAACCGACGAGCGCCAGAAGGATCTCCTCAAACTCTTTCATCCACTCGGAGACGGGCCGCTCCCCCTGCTGGCGCCTCATCCTGGAAAATCCTGAGAGCATCCCCTCGACGAATTTGATCCGGAATTTCTTCTTCTCCCTCGCAATGACTTCGGCCGGAACGTCTCCGTCCGGACCGACTCCGTAACGCTTCCGGTATTTGTCTTTTTCGGCCAGCAGATACATCATTTCTCGAAGCTCGTAGTAATTCCTGGCTGTCATTCCGTCGAGCGGACCGATCGGCTTCTTGAGGTGAATCTTGCTAAAAAGATCAATGATTCCCTGGATCATTGCCTCCGTGCTTCCGTAGTAGCCTCGCAGGGCCGTAAGGGTTCCAAGCGCATCGGTCAGTTTCCGGTCAAGCTCCGCTCGGGTGTACTGGGAGAAGAAGGAGACATAGCCGATCAGCTCGTAAAATTTCTCCACGAGCGCCTCATCGACCGCTTCCCCTTTCATTTTCTTCTCAATGGCCGCGAAGGTCTGGGCGAGTTCGGTTCTGAAGTCGAGAGCGATTCCCAATTCCTTCAGGTATTGGGCATACTTCTCGTTTTGCAGGACTCCGGCGTATTGTTCGTAGTTCTGTCCCTCGTTAACCCAGCTGAGAAGGAAACCGAGGTCGACAGGGTTTCTCCTGAGGTCGAGATTCCGTGTCGGGCGATTCGCGATTAGACGCAATATGGAATTGACCTCGGCCTGCACCTGCGGATCGCTTGCCTTCTCAAGGAGCCTGTGCCGTACGTCAACGATCTTCCGCCAATGCTTCTCTCTTTCAGCCCCCGGAGTCAGCTTTCTCCAGCGGTCGCGCTCTTCAAGGTCCTTTTCTTCCCTTCCGATCAATCCGACCAGATAGGCGAGTTCCCCATTGAGCCACCCCAGTCCGTCCCGGTTCTCTTCGCTCAGGAAATGTCCGGTGAGCTTTTTATAGAGCAGGCCGATTGTTGAATCTTGGATCAGGCTTGGGGCTGCCGCGTGTCCTGCATAAATCTCCGCAAGCCGCGTCATCTCCCTCGTTCTTTCAAGGATTTCTTCTTGCACCCCCTGAGGAAGCGGCTGGCTCGCGTAAGCTCCTCTCTTATAGGAAGCGGAGAGCGCAAGCGCCCAGCCGAGGAGAACGCCTCGGTCTCTCTCATCGTGGAACTTCTTACGAAAGAGCGCTTCGAAGAACGCTTTGACTTGCTCTTTGAAGCCGGGAATGAGGAGAATATCGGCCATTTGACGGGCGCGGCCCCGCGTCGCTTCCCAGCCAAGCTTGGCACGCGTCCGTCCCCAGCCGATCACCGCCCCTTCAATCTCAGGCGACGGACGAAGACTCTCGAACTGTTCGCGGTATTTTCGAAGGGCTTCCTGGGTAAGTGGGTCGCTCAGATTGGCCGGCCGGCCGGCCAATGCTTCTTCTAGAATAAAGGCATCTTGGATTAACTCTTCTTTGTTCTTGGGGCTTTCCTTGAGAATCTTATTGAGCGCGTCACTCCACGCTTCCGTGGAAGTAAGATCAATCGGCTGAATGGGGGAAATAAAGACCGGCTTTGGGGCACTGTCTGGGGGGGCCGCTGCAAGCTGAACCGGCCCGGCGCGCGGAGGCTCGGCGCTCAAAAGGTTCGGCAGGAACTTTTTCTCCTCCGGCTTTTGAGCCGCCTGGGCGGAAACTTCTTCCGGAGAGGTCAGCAAGGCGGCACCGGCCGCCGCACTCGAAAGCCCCGCTAATTTTAGAAAGCTTCTCCGGCTCACTCGAGATTCCTCTTTTGCGCTCCGCAATTCAGACCGCCCGGCTGTCGTTCCCGCCTGCTCGCGCTCGAATCGCACCTGTTCATCGACCCAGGAAAGGAAATACCGCTGTGGAATTCCTTTCACGACCGATTGACGATTGATTTTTGGAAAACCGTCACCCTTAAGGTTCCGGTAGAACTCATCTGCCTTGGCAAGCGGAACGTCAATGGCAGGAGCGGCGGGGTTGAACTTGTGCGCCTTAAAGTAATTGGTAAGGCCGCCGAGCTGAGTTAACCACTCCTCCGGCGTTCGGGACTTCAAGCCTTGATCGACCGCCGCACTCACCCGTCCCTGCGCATCCGAACCCAGGGCAAAGAAATCTCCCTCAATCGGGTCAAACTCGAAATGGATCGCCTCACCGAACGCTTTCCAAGCTTCGTTTATTTTCTGGAGGACCACTGCGGGGGTTACCTTCCGGATAAACCCGGCAGCTTCTTTTCCCTTGCCTTGAACCGGCGAGCTCCCCCTCGCTCCCTGCTTTGCGATCTGCCCTTTCGTGTGGCTCGACACCCAACCTCGAGCCTGGGTGTCTGAAGGGAGGTTTTCTCTAAACCGCTTCAGCGCTTCCTCAAATTCCTGGCCTTCGATCGGAGCACCCTTCCAGGCTTGGTGAGGATAGAAACTGTCCCGGATCGGATCGAATTCCAGTTTTTCGCCCGGCTTTGCTTCCATTGCCCGGCGGACCTGCTCCGCTGCGTCGCGCTGTAAATCCGCCCACCGTTTCCAATCGGCCGGACTGCCGGTCCCTTCGTCCAGGTCATCCGAAACCGCCTCACGGGCTAGGGCCAGCACCTCGCCCTGAAAATCGGGCTCCCCAAGCGCCGCGGCAAGCTGAGCGGGGTCATTCACATTCACGGCTTTTGAGGGAGCCCAGGCGCCGCGCCACTCGTTCGCAAGCCGAATCAAAAGGTCCCGCTTGGTTACATCTTTGAACCTGAGACTCTTCCAACCAAATTCCACTTTAAGGGGATTCTCGTCAGAAAGGATTCGGCTTACTCTTTCTGCATTCTCCCGCCACCACTTAAATGATTTCTCAGACAGTTTTGTCTCCTCGGCTCCTTCCTTTCCGATCGGCGTCTGCCGCGCCGCGTCCCCCAGAGCCGACATGAAGAAAGCTTGCGCCGAGGGATCCTTCGTAATCCAGTCGCGGTCTAACGTCTGGTTTTTCAAGTGCCCCGGGTACTGGTCCCGGAGCAGTCCTTTGTAGAGCGAGTCTGCCAATCCGAGGACCGTGTTCACCTTATCAGGAGTATCGAGATAGCTTTGCATCCGGCGCGCCACGGGAAGCCACGCTTCGTAGCTTTGAACCACCGACTCGACCGGGCCGGGGCGTTCATTGAGCCCGTGTTGGAGGAAGACAAAGAAGCGCCCCTGCGACTGGCGGTCAAGGCGCCGGATATTTCCTTGAATCGGAGGAATCTCCTTAGCGACCGCCTTGCCGAACGCCTGCCAGAAACGGTTCGCCTCCTCCGCAATCTTATCCACTCCGACCGTGGTCAGGAGTTTGACTATTTTCTTCCCGCGATCTTTCGTCGCTTCCCGCCCCTCGAGGAGCCTCCCTCCGGTGAATGCCGCGAGAAATCCCATATCGTCGGGCTGCCGAAGGTCAAAGGAATGGGCTGGATCCAAGTTCCCGATGATTTCTCTTACGTCCTCAACGTCTTCGGCAAGCCACCCAAGGAGGGTATTCAATCGCCCGAGCGCCGTCTCCCGGTCGACCTCGTCATAGCGGAAATTCTGCTCGGCAAACTCGATCCAGGCGCTCACAAGCCCAAGGTCCTGGTCGTCCGACTTGTCGATTCCACGAAGCCCCGCCCGCCTGAGAAGCGCATCCATTCCCGGAATGATTTTCTCGAAGTCGTCAAACCTTTCGCCAAGCTTCTGAATGATTTGACCGATCTCTTCGTTCGTTAGGCGTCCTTGGCTCAATTTTTCTCGAAGAGGTAGAAGTTCCGGCTCTTCAAGCGCCCAGCGGATCCAGTAATTGATCCGTCCGATCACAAGCGCCTCCCGCGCCTCGCCGATCAAGCGACTGATTTGATCCCTAAGACTCTGGTATCGCTCGTAAAGTCTGAGATACTTCTCATAATTCCCTGACTGCCTGAGTCCTTCCGGCTGAGTCACAAGATAGTGCGGACCTCCCTTGGGGAGAATCGCCTCAAGCTCCTGAGCAATCGACCGAAGCTCCACCTCCACCAAATATCGCAGCCTCGCCGATTCCGGGAGCCGCAACAGAGACTCCAGAGGCATTTCTCCATAGAAGCCGCGAAGGTTGGCCGTCTTTCCGTCCTGGAAAACACGGGTCGCAACCCTGACGAAATTTTCCATTGCCGTCCTGCGCTCTCGTTCGGTGGGTGCGTTCGTGATAAAAGGCAAAAGATAAAGTGCCCCGTTCCACGCGGCAAGCTTTCCCGCCTGGTATTGGTCCCCATATTTGGCGAGCTTCGCGGGCCGGCCTGTAGCCCTTTGGTAAAGCGTTTCCAGATAGTCTCTCAGGATCAGTTCGTCCCGTGACCAATGGTCCTGTGCGAGGTTGCCTGCAAAAAACTCCGTTCGGTCAAAGTCTTTTACTTTGTTTTCGAGCCAATCGAGGTAATGCCTCTGAATCTCTGACGGAACCGGTTCGCCTCGAATCTCCTGATGGCCAAAAAGAATCATTGCAAAGTCTGGCGGAACGAACGTTGAAAGATCAAACCTTGCTCCGCTTCGCTCATAGGCCACCGATTTCGACGCGTAGTAGCTCACGATTCCGACGAGATCGAGATCGATTCGCGAATCCTCAAAGGTCCCCTCGGCGGCCCGCCGCTCCTTAAGACGGGAAGCGATCCTAAGTTCGAGCTCGCTCGCGTAATGCTTGGCGGGATCAAATCCGAACATCCACTTGCTCCCCCTCCCCATAGCGTGCTCCGCCCGCAGTTCCCGGTAGATCTGAAAAAGCGTCTTCTCCGGATACTTCGTTTTCAGCCAGTCGAAGATCACTTGCATCCGCTGATCGCCCGATTTCAAATCTTCCACGGACGTATTCAGAAAGGAAAGCGCCTCGCTCATCGCCTCCAGTTTGGCCTGCAATGCCTCCGGGCTAAGTTCCCGCCTCCGGCCGTGGTCCGCGAAGAGACGCACCCAATCGTCCAGATCGAGGACAAAATCCGGGCCAAACGGAATTCCTGCGCGTTCAAGGAAGCCTTTCACGGAAGGAGTAAGGGCGTGCAAGGCGGGAGGAAGGTCTTCTTTTCTCCGCTCTCCCGAGAAAAGGGTTTCGCGCCGGGGATTTTTTAAGATTTCCCCCACCTTCCTTTCCGGAATCTCTGCCCGCGGGGTGCCGACCGCTCGCCGCAGTCCGGCCGCCGGAAGGTTAAGCCTCCCCTCTTCCACAAGATCGGTCAGCTCTTCTGCGACCCGTTCGAGCCACCCCGGCTTTCCGCTTAGCTCCTCCGTTCGCATCGCTTCCAGCCGATCCATCATTTCAAGGACTTCCTCCTTGATCCCTAAGTGGTCGAGCGCGAGGAGGAATTGCCTCAGGGCGAGGTCATAAAGATGAACTGCGACGAGATAAGCGTAGCGCGCCTCTTCGTCCTGCTCAATCCGCTGGCGAAAATCTGCCTCGGGAATCCTCCCCTGCTCATATTCATCGCGGCCCACGAGATAAAGCCGTCTCGCCTCCTCAGCACCCTGCTTCGCCCGTTCCACCTCCACGGCAGCCGTTCGCAGCTGAAGGAGAAAACGGTTCAACCGCGCGGTCGAATCTTGGACCGCCTTTTCTCTTCGATCGAGAGCATTCTGCTTGAGAAGTCCCTGTCTCTTCGCACCCGCCGCCGCCCGACCGCCGTCAAGGAGCCGGATTCGCCCCTCAACCCCAATGAAGCTGTAAGGGAAACCGATCAACGCGGTCGGCGTGATTCGCAATCGCGGAATCCACGTTCTCGCCGGTCCCGGACCCCAAGGCTTCTCGTTCTCATACTGGAGCTCCTGGTTCGCCTCGCGAGCGGCCTGAATCAGTGCGTCTCTTCCCTCGGGATCGATTTGGGCCCCGCGGCGGAAAGCGCTGGAGATCCTCTGAGCCGCGTCAATACGAAGCGACTCATGGATCCGCTTCAGCGGGTCCGTTTCTACCTCCCGCGCCAGGAGGCGCTCTGTCTCGCTAAGATCACTCTCCGAAATTCCGCTGAATTCCCGGAGAACGCCCCGAAAACGATTTTTGAGCTCAAACATTGGAATCAAGACTTCGCGTGGAGTAGTCTGAAGCACCTGCATCAGATAAATCCGGGCTCTCGCGTGCTCAACCACCGCAATCTCCAGTTGGCGCTCTGCTTCTTCGCGGGCGATTTCTAGGCCGACGACGGCCGAATGGGCATACCCCTCGGCTGGCCGTTTTGTTCTCTCTTTTCTCCCGAGGTCCTCAAGCCGCTCTTCAAGCTGCCTTCTCGCCTCCCGTTCCCTTCCTTCGGCGAGCCGAAGATTTCCCAAGGCCTGCAAGACTTTAAGCCGATCCTGATATTCCCCGGACTGAATGCGAAGCCTCGCCTGTTCGACCGCGAGTTCTGCGTTCGGGACCTCTGAGGTCTCATAAAAGAGAAAATTAATGTAGGCGAACAGGCCCGCCTCTACGGGGCCTCCCAAAAGCCCGGCCGGGGCCGGTGAACTTGAAGGCGGCAGCGGCACCACCGGTCCTCCTCCCGAAGGCACCGTCGGCGGGGGTCTTGAATCGAGGGTCAGAACCGGAACGTAAGGAAAAGGCGCCCAGATCCCGATATTTCCCTGTACGGTCTTAACCGGTTCTGCGATCGGAATACCGGTCGGCCCCGGGACAAGCTGCATCGACTCGTCAATGGACGAAGGACCGGAGAAGGTAAAGGGAATGCTCGCTGAAGCGAAAAACTGTAAGAATAGATTTCGTTTGATCGCGTGCTCTTTTCGGATCCTCAGAATCTCACTCGCCGTCACAAGATCATTCTGGCGCTGCTTCGCTGAAAGCTCAGGAAGAGCAATCTCTGCCGCCTTTTCGTCCTCTCCCCGAATTTGGACAGACGGGAGGGTCCGTTGGACGGTTTGGAGTGATTCAAGCCTTCTGCGGCTCTGCCAAAGGTCCCAGCTGAATTTCTCAAGATCAATCCGGTAGAAGCCGAGCCTTTGTTCGTTCTCAGAGCGATCAAAGGGGGTCGGAGCTCTCGTCGCCTCCACCGAATCCAAAATAGGAACCAGCTTTCGGTAAATGTTTTGAGCCTGTCGGTCCTCAAGCTGAGTCCCCGCGGAGTGTACGAAAAGTTTCCGGGCCCCTTCTACGGTCTCGGGCCTCCTTCCCCTTCCCTCGGGATCGTTCTTTCGCAAGATCGAAAGCCCTCTTCTGAACTCCCTCGCCTGCAGGTTCCTCTCGTTGTAGCTTCCGACGAGAAGTTCGGCCAGATAAGAATACGCGGCCGCTTCAAGTTTCTGCCCGGCGAGCTTAACTTCCTTTTCTGCGATCTGAATCTCTTCGTGGTTCAATCGGTTCGTCCAATAGGCATTTCGCTCCGCAAGTAACGCTCCAAGCTGGGCGCCATTATAAAAGCTGTCAAACTGGCTTTGGAGAAGCAGATCCCGTTCGGCATCTTTTCCGTTGTAGATCGGAATCTGGCCGTAAAGTCCGAAGAGGCTCGCCGAAACCTCGACAAGCGTCTTTGGCCTCCCTTGGAGGACCGTGTCCAAATGATTCGCGTATTCGCTTTGAAGCCTTGCCCTCCTCACCTGCAGGTCAAGGACGTAATATGTCCTGTAAAGTTCCCCAAGCTGATTTTCAAGGGCCGCCCAGCTAAATCGGTCAAGCTTTTCAAGGAACGGTGTCAGGTTCAAGCCTTCTCCCGCGCGAAGGGCCAGCACCTGCTTGAGCCCCCGAATCGCCTTCTCCTTTTCCTGCCTTGCGAGACTCAAGACAAGCTCGTGACCTCTAAGAAGGGTCTGAATGGAACTGATCTGGGCTTCGAGCCTCTTTCTTTCATGAGGTTTATCACTGATCTCTGTCTGAATCTTTTCGATCTGGGCCTGGTAATGGTCCACAAGGGATCCCAGTGCTCTTTCATATTTGTAAGCGGCCTCGGCATGCCTGAGTCGACCCGCCAGCTCGTCAATCAACTGGTTTTGCACTTCCACCCGCCGTAGCTCGCCGAACAGGTGAAGATAAAGGGCGGTGAGACCTTCTACCGGAGCTCCGTTTTTCGCCTCTTTCTCAATCAGAAGCCGGGCAATCTTGCTGATTCCCGCGCACGCTGTCTCCACATCAAGCCGCGTCGCAAGATTCCTCGACTGAGCGGGAGACGCCTGCCCAAGATTCTGTAGAATTTTTTCTCTTTCCTCGGCCATTAGAGACGCAAGCTGAGCGAGACGGATTCGAATGAGCTCTTCTTCCTCCCGGAGATTTTTGGGCCGTTTTCCGACCGTTTTCTCGAGAGCATTGGTCACATCGAGGCGAGCCCAGTCCCAGCCCGGCGGCTCATTCCACCACTCCTTTGCTCCCTTCCCTGGCTTGCTGCGCTCCTTTTCCGCCGCTGTCTTATGAAGGTAAAGAAGCCGTTCCCAGAGAGCAATGTATCCGGCCTTTCCGTGAACCAGTTGCCGCATCGTTTCATACTCTTTGCCGGGTAGTTTTGCGAGGAGCTGGTCCACCATGAGATTCGTTCGCGCGATTTCGGCGTCGACAATAGAAAAACGCTCGTTTTGCCGGAGCCTGGCGTTCGCCATCACTTGCACGGTGCCCGGAATGAATTCTTCTTCACGCACCGATTCTCCTTCGAGCCTTTGAAGGAGGCCGGGCGCATTTCTCCGAATCGCTGCCAGCTCTTCATCCATTAATGTCCAGATTCCTTCCGAGAGCTTGAATTCCGTATTCATTCTCTTTTCCCAATCTTGAATGCTCAGGATCTGCCGTTCGATCTCTGTCAGGGCCTGTTCCACCCGGCCGTGCTGGTTCCGGAGCGCCGTGACAAAACCGCGGTAACGATTCAGTTCGTCGAACACTCTCCGGTAGGAGGTGAGCCCCTCCCGCATTATTCCGAGATGAAGCTGGTAATTTCTCCAGGCAGCCTCAGCCTCTCTCTCAAGCCGGGAAATGGTTTCAAGCGCCCCGGCAAGTTCGCTTGAGGCCTCCTCGAGCCTGAGGCCGAGCGAGCGGTCAAGCTGCTTCAGACGTTCCAGTGCCTCTTTCGCCTGCAGGGCCGCTTCCGCCGGGTGAATGCTCTGATTCTGGATGCTGCGAAGTCCGATACCGAATCCCAGGGGAGCAAGGAGCGAGAAGCTCAGTTTATAGTGCCGCTCCCGAAGCGCATTCTGCAAATAGGCCCGGACAGAAGTGAGGACAACCTGTTCGCGCTTCGTCAGCTCCGCAAGCGACACCGTCCCCGGGACGATCCCTTCCTCTCTATAAATTCTCTCCCGAGCGGCACGTTCCGCTCCGGAGAGCCGGACCGAGCCTAATCGTTCGAGGAGCGCATTCACCTGAGCCACGTCAATACGGGAGTCTTGTTCCACAATTCGAGCTGGATCAATCGAAGTTACGGAGCGGACCAGCCCTTGCTTTCGTAGTTGATCCAGAGTGGTTCCTGTTCCTCTGAGAAGGGCTTCTGCATCTCCCACGGTCGGGAGCCGCTCTGCCACGTTGAGGCCGATTCTCTGTTCCGCGGGAATCCCGGTGAGACGGCGGACTTCAATCAGAATTTCTTCCCGGAGAGTTCTTGCCGCATTGAGTTCTCTTTGGAGGTTCAGTTGATCGAGAGGAGCCGCGCGCCGCTCCCTGTCCAAATCCTTTTTTCCGTCACCGAGATTTACCGCCTCGGCAAGATCCCGCGTGAGAGCTTGTTCCGCAATCAGGGCCAGGGCGTACTGCGTCCGGAGGTGAGTCAGGTACTGCAGGTGGTTTATAAAGCCTTCCTTGCTCAGAAGTTTTCCGAGGAAGGGCCTGAGCTTCACAAATTCCTCGTGCACGAGTTTTGAAGGACCAAAGATCATCAACTCCCCTTCCACGCCGATTCCTCCCGTCACGCCCGCAGTCGGCAAGCCGACCTCGGGGTTGGTCGGTGCAAAATTGCCGGCGTTCAGGTAAGGCTCGATGATTCGACTTTCGGCGACGATATCCGCCCCGGGACCGAGTCCCCTTGAATTCCTAAAAAACGAAAAGCCGATCCCGAGCCTTCCCACAAGGTCCATACTGATTTCGTGCTCGGCCAATTCTTCTTTCCCTTGGAGTTCAAAAATCTTCTCAAGGCGCTTGTCTTCATTGAGACGCCAGAGGGAGAGTTGAAAGAGATCCTGCAAGGTGAGCGCCTCGTAATTGATCGAATCGATTACGTTCACTCGCTCCCTCAGGCCTTTGTCGGTGAGGAATCTTTGCAGCGTTTCGTCTGTGGCCCGTTTCACAAGCTGTGCCCGTTCTTTCGCGGAAGGAGCCTGTCCGTGCCGCGATACGTAATCCCGATGGAGTCTCTGGTAATTCTCTGAAAAGATATCTGCGACGAGCTTCTGATCCTTGACGTCTTTGGCGCGAATCATTTGGGGAAGAGGTTTCTGGAGTCTCACCTCAAGCGATTCGGGTCGGGACGCCATCTCAACCGGCCGCGCTGCCCCAGGCTTTGTCGAAATCTCCTTTGAAGGTCCCTTCTCTTCCCTCTTTCCCAGCTTCAGTTCTACGAGCGGACTCAGGATCCAGTAAACGTCCGCTTGAATCTGTTCCCGAACCGCCCCTTGAACCGCCTCTTCAGTCGTCAGGCCTGCGGGGCCTGCCAGGGCGGCGGCCCGGACCCGGGCTTTGATTTCACCCTCGGAGATCGAGCCAAAAAGACTCTCCGCAATCTTCCGGCTCGCCCGGCTTACTGCGAGCTTCCGGTGGGCCGCTTCCACCCGATCCTCCGGTTTAAAGGACCGGAGTTCAGGGTCTCCAGAGATTTGTACATCGATATAGTAGTCGTAGTTAGGATCGTTGACGCGCGGCCGGGCTTTCCGGTAAGCGTCGAGGAATTCCCGAACGGCAAGATCGATAAAATATTCGCCGCTGGGTAACGGCTGCTTGTTCCTGAGGATGCCATTCAGCCTTCTTCTTGCAAGATCTCCCGCAGGTCCGACAGGCGGTCTCGCAACTTCAGGGAGTGAATCGGCGTTGACGAATTGATCCGCCCGGACCCGGATCACTGCAGGAATCAGCCGAAGGTAGGGGTCCGTTTCAGAAGTTCTCGGCTGAACGTTCTCCAATCCGGTAAAGGTGCGCTCACGCGGAGCACGAGAAACGGCTGCGGGCTTAACGGGAGTAACTTTGGTCACTTCAGGTCTCTTCGTGACGACTTCAGGCAGGATGGGTCGTTCTCTGATCTCCACTTTGGGCATTGGAGGTTCAGAAATCTTTACTTCTCTCTTGGGAAGAGACGGAAGCGGCCTTTCGATTCCCGGAAGTTCCGGCACGAGCGGAGGCTCGGGCCCTGTTTTTTCAACTTTTGAAACTTGAGGAGGTTCGGTCTTTTTGCGCTCTTGGGATGATTTTCCCCACTTCAGGAGGGAGTCGACTCCTAAGATCGCGGCAAGCAACATTAAAAGCCCCGCAAGCCACCCGAGCCACGGCCGGACCCCCCAAATCCGCGACGCGGGCTTTGCCTCCTTTTTGTCTGCTGCGTTGATTGCCTGCAGCTCTGCCGTATCGGCGTTCGGATCGGCGCTGTCGGCCCCCACATCGACGACCGCCTTCGTCTCCTTTGGCTTCGGCGGCGCTAAGAGCCCCTTCGCCCGGAGATAGTCGGAAAGCTTCTTGTGTTGTCTTTCGTAATATTCGATTCTCGCCTGTCGCCAGTCGGCGGCCGGGTGCTTGCTCGAAAGCTCGGCTAAAAGAACTTTTAGGAGAGCACGGTCGACCGCAAGAGAGGCCCTTTCCCTCCCCAGCACCGTTTCCCGGTCCCCAGCCGGAATCGAGTCTTTGGGTCTTTTCTCTCCGAGTTTCTGGATCCTCGCGATCCGCTCTTGAATCCTCTTTTCGAGATCTGCAATCTCCTGCTGAAGCGCCCGGACTTTTGGATCGTGCCCCAGGGCCCCTTTAAGCGGTTCCTTCGGCTCACTTCTCAGCCTCTCGTCCGTCTCCTTAATCCGCCGAATCGCCACTTCCCACTCTCCGAGCTGCTCGTTCGCCTCGGTCACTCGGAGGCCCCGGATCTCATCGTTGGGCGCGTGTTCGATTCCCTCAATGATCCTGTCGGCAAGCTCGTAGCTCCACGGTTCTCGCGTTGGCGGAGGATCTTCTGGTCCCTCCCTCTGAGTTGCAGGGTCGAGCAGTGGTGAAGGAGTTTGTTCTTTTCCGAGCCGCGAAAAGGCCTCCATAATCTCCTCCTCCGCCCACTCCTTCCCACGCTCCCATTCTTCGACCTCTTTCTCTCCCACCCGTTTCTTGACCAGCCGTTCGACCCGGTAAAAGGACCTTGGTTTTCTGCCGGCCGTGTCAACCCGTCTAACGATTTTGACCGGCGCGCTCACTCTCTCCCGGGAAGCTAAGAAAAAGATGTCATTATCCGAGGGGTCAATTTCCTTCCGGAAATCGACCACGTGAAGTCCCGCTGCTCCGTTTTCGGTAAAGAAGTTTGTCTTCGATTCGGACTGCGTCACCGTGAGGAGCTGATCGACCACATTCATATCGTCGTCGTAAGTCCAGAAACGAAACCGCTGATTGGTTTCTTGCCGATAGGCGAAGGCGATCCGTTTTGACTTTCGGGCGCGTCGTTCCAGCGCCTCTTTGTTCCCTGACTTGGCGTCCAGCACTCGTGTCTCGAGAACGAAATTCTTCCCGAGGGCTGTGAACTTGAAATAGCGGTTCTTTCCTTCATTAAATGCCGTCACGCGGATGACGGTTTCGCCCTTTTTAAAGCCCGCAGCCTCAAACGCCGGGGCCATCGGTCTGTCGCTGGCGCCTCCTTGCGGCCAATTCTCCTCTTTCAGGGCCCATTCGAGCGTCTCACGGTCGCCCGGCCCTTCGGGCAGGACAAATTCAAATTTCCATTCCTTCTGGGGCGGTCGGAGCTTGGCACGGAGCTGTTTGATTAAACGGCCTTCTGTCTCGTCAGCTTTTTGTTCAACCTCCTTGTAGTAGAAAGCAAAACGCTTCGTCTCAGTGAGCTTGTCGTCGATTTCTCCGGCGAGTGTATCGTAAAGCTCCGTTGCCGCTTGAGGCGTGAGAGTCTCGGGTTTAATCGACTTTATCTTTCCGCCCAATTTCCTTTCCAGAACATCCATCTCGTTATCACTGATTTTCCCGCGAATCTCGCGGCTTATCGAACGCGCCCGGTCGTGCAGCTCTTTCCCCTGCGTCTTCAGAATCCTAACCATCCCTCTCAAAGCGGCTTTCCGCGGACTCCGATATTTCTTCAAATCAAATTTCCCCAAATACTCTTCCGCGGAGCTGCGGGCCCGGTTTAACAACCCTAAAGCCCGATCGACCTTCACCCATAAGGCATCCGCCTGCTCCCGCGCCTTCTTGCTCTTCAGCTTCAGACTCCGTTGAAGAGCCACGGCGTCCAAAACCGTTTCGGCCAGAAGATTCATGCCCCTCGCTGCGCGGCGGTTTAACGTCTCGAGCCGGTGCTCAACTTCCCTAGCGCGAATCTCTCCCTCCATTTCAGCGACCGATCGGTTCAAGTCGATATTTAAATGCCTCCCTGGGGCTTCAATCTTGCCAACCGCCCTTTTAAGATTCCCCGCCGCTTCTTTGTTTCCCCCGGCTTCCAGACGAGCAATCAAGGACTGAGCATCTTCGCGTGGTTGCTTGCGGGCTTTAAAAGCCAGGTCGATCTCGTTCGAAAGGTGTGCGGCTCTTCGCCGCCAGATTCTGGCGACGCGTCTGAAACTGCGGGGCTGAGCTTCGGGCTTCCAGGAGTCCTCCTCCTCCTCAAATGACCTGTCCAGTTCCTCCCGGAGGGCCTCGGCTTTCTTTTTCAGAATCCTCGCAGCCTGCCTGGCGTTATCCTCGGCTTTCCGGAGGGCTTCCTGGGCCTTTTCGGCTTCATCGGAAACGGGCGTGAACGTGGTTGTTTCTTCGGAAATCTCGGCGGGTCCCTTGGTTTCTGCGTCTTCCGGCTTTTCTGCCTTGATTCCGGGCACCCACATTGCGGCAGCTGAAATGTCGTCCAGTTTGGCATGCGGGTCTACGCTTTTGCCCGCCTTCGAGACCGCCTCGGCAGTTCCGACCAATTCTTCGACGAGGCCTCTTACCAGATCCTGCGGAAGTTCTTCGGAACGTTTCTCCTGCAAAATCTGCATAACGCCGCGGACCTTGCGCTCCCCAATCCGGCTTCCTTCTCTATCCCATGCGAGATTGTCATCAACCCCGTCCGTTGTCAGAACGACGACATCCCCCGGGTGAACCTCCCGATGGATCCGCTGGTGCTCTTCAAATTTGTGATCTTTCTTATAGGTTCCTTCAAGCGACTCGAGCAATAGGGACCTTCCGAGCCGTACGATCCCCCCAGCTGCCAAAATCTCGGCGGTTCCGTCCGCCCCTCTCAGGTAGGCTTCGGAATCGCCCACCTTAATTCCTATGACGTAAGGCTTTTCTGTGTTGGGCTCCTGCCAAAGGAGGGTAACGGCCACGGTCGTTCCGATTCCCGGTCCTGTCCCGACGTAGGCCTGAAACTGACGCTCTTTGATATCCCTGAGCTCACCAATCCGTTTATCCGCGGCAAGCACCGCCTTTTCCAAAAATGACAGTGCCTCCTCCGCGTTACTCGCGCTGCGTATTTTCTCGCGATTTTCCCGAACAAACCGCCTGATTTCGCGCTTTGCGGTTAATGCCGCCTTCCGGCTAAGCGGATTGGATCCAATCCCGTCCGCCGCAAGGAGGAGGCCGAGCCCGGGGTCGGCAAACACCACATCCTGGTTATGCGGGTGCGGGAACTTTTCCGTGCCGAATGCCGTGGAGACACTCTGCGCGTAGGCCTCGGGAACTTCTTGAGGCGGTTTCTTGAGCGACTCAATATGAGACCGCGCTCGCTTGGCTGCTTCGACAATCTCATTTTCGTCCTCGGTCGTAAATTCGAGCCTTTGCTTCTTTAGATTCTCCTTCTCCCTTTGCGTCGCCTCAGCCGCTTCCTGGAATTTTGACTCCGCTTCACTGATCGTTGTGACCAGAGCCACTTCGTCGAACCGCTTCTTAAGCGCTTCTCTTTGTCCATCAATCACTCTGCGATTACCGATGATTTCAATTTCTCCGCTTTCTCTTTTCGCGATTACGTCCGCGTAGGCTTCGGCTCGCTGCCTGGCGCCGTTAATATCGATCACCTCAAGACTGTCAAGCGAAACGCCCTTAAGCTCCCGATTCGCATTCTGAATCAGCTCCCTCGCCTCACGGGCCGTCTTGGGCTCTTTTGCTTCTCCGAAGATTCTGAGCGCTTCAGCCATTTTCCGCTTCCGCTCCGCTTCCGCAATTTTGGCTCGTTCCGCTTCCTCTGATGGAGGCGGAGTGAAGCCGCCGGTAAACCCAGGTGCCGGCGGAGCAGGGCCCGGTTCCGGTGTGGCGGGTTCTGTACCCAGTAGTAATTCCTCCAATAAACCTTCCAACTCTGCTTCTACATCGGAGACGCCCCCTTTTAATTCGTTCAGCGCTTTCTTGTCCGGGTTCTTTTCACTTCGCGTCTCGGAACGGGAACGCTTTTCCGCATTTTCATCAGGACGAAGGCTTTGCTCTGCAGTTTCAAGCGTGGGAAGGTTGGTTTTCAGGAATGAGACCCATTTTGCTACGGTCTTGCCGTGCGCCTGGAGAGTTGTTGCGATCTCTGGGTTCAATGGTTTTGTCTTGGCTTTCTGTTGCTCGCCTTTCAGATAGGCCACGGTTTCGTTAACCGTTCCAAGCGCCTCCTGAAACGCCTTCAAGAGAGATTGGAAAGCCCCTCGCGCCGCTGCCTTGTCTTGTTCCTTTTGGCCCAGTTGCCCCTGAAGCAATTTGATCTCGGCCGCTTTCGCTCTCAAATCCGCCTCGGCTGCAGCCAGCTTTACCTGCAATTCGGGTGACGTCTCTCCCTCCGCTATCGACGCCTCGATTCCGGCAGCGCGGTCAAAAAGTTCGCCGACATCCCTACTTAAAGTCCTTTTGAACTCGTCTCTAACCCCTTCTTCTGCCTCCTTAAACGCGCTGATCAGATCCTCTCTCAGCCCCCTCCATTTCTCCTTGGTCAATATGGATTGCCAGTCGCGCCGACTAAGCGTTTGAACATACTCTTCCATTTTCATCAAATCCGTTTGATAATCTGCATCGGCACGTTTGGCGTGCTTCAGATAATAGGAAATCCCCCTAATGTCATCCCAACGATCGTACTCCCTCAGGCTTTGCGTGAAGAAACGCCGGACTGGAGAGTTTGGCTTGTTCCCATCAGATTCCGAGATTCGCATAAACCCTGGAAGGTCCTCCGGGATGACAATGAGATCCGTCCTCGATAAGATGTCGCGGAAAGCTTCTGTCAGCGCTCTCTCATAATAACGACCCTCACCGTAAAGAGGTACGCGTTTCCCCGGCCGGGACTCAATTGGCTCCTCCAGCGGAACACGATCGAGCGCCTCTTCCACGAGCTTGAGTTCTGCGTTTAGTCGCCTGTCCGCGCTCTTATCCTGTATCTGCGGTATCGCGTCTTCTGTTTCCGGTTCACCGGCCTCCCGAATGATTTCCTGCGCGCTGAAAAGCCCGGAGTCGGACAGGACACTCTCCGAGCTGCTTCCGGCCGGAACGCCTGTCTTCCCCGCCGCCCCAGCTGAGATCCGCTCCTGGGCGATTTTGAGTTCCTCAGCTTCGGCAGCGGGTCGAGCAGCCGGGTCCGGAGCGGCCCCGATCTTCCTTGCCAATTCTTCCAGACGATCCCCTTGTCTTCCTAATCTCTCACCCTGCTTTTCAACCCACTCTTCGTCCCTGGCTTCCGTATTTCGCAGCTCAGAGCGCAGATAATCGAGATTCTTCTTCATAAAGCGATGCCGCTCTCTTACAAGTCCGAACTTAAATCGAAGCTTATCCTGAGACGTGCTGTCTTCACTCGGCTCACTCAATTCGGCCATAAGTTCATCGAGAGCTTTATCGATCGCGTCAGACTCTTCCTCAAAAGCGCTCTTGATTAGCTCGATCTTCTTTTTTACCACCGCAGCGTCCGCAGCCTTCGTTCTCGCCTCGGTCAATTCCCAGCTTAACGCGGCCACTTTCTTCTGGAGAGCTTCAGACGCTGCAAGAAGTTCTTTCTTTGTTGACTTCGCGTCGACGGTCACCGGTTCCTCTAATAGAATTTCCGGAACTTCGATTCGGTGCTCCCGAAGCTGATCCACAAATGCGCCTTTTACATTCTCGCGAGCCCGACGAAATGCGGTCAGGATCGGCTCTTCAAACCACACGCGGGTTAGTATTCTTGTTCTCCAATCGGAATCGCTTTCGTCCGGCTTTGTTAACTCAGAGACGATGCCCGCTACTTCGTTCGGATCGAGATCGGCCAATCCGTTGGGGCTGGTCAACATCCGAACCAGCTTCTGAACTAACGCGCTGCCTGTCCCCCCATCCGTACGAAGCTCTGACCGGGCCATGAGCACCTTGACGATCCTCTCCGGCACGCGGAATTCGTCGATCGCGGAAGCAAACACGATTTGATTACCGTCAGGAAGGGTAAGCTGAGGGGTGCCGTTCCGGACGCCGAGGGAAGTCCGGACCTCTGAGCGCGCTTTTGCGGGAAATTTAGCGATCGCGACGTACTTCTGGGAGGCCGGCTCCCAGCGCCAAAAGATTTTTCCCGATTTTCCTCGATCCTCCACAGTACCTTCGGAAAACCAATTCACGAATCGCTCCAGAGCGGGTTGGTCCTTCTCCGGAAAACGCTTTCTCACTTCGTCTCGAAGGCCCTTGAGAGAGGCTTCGGTATTTTTACTTTGAGTCAATTCTTCGAACGTCTCGAGGACCATTAGGAAAAAGGCGTGGGCAAACGCCGGGTCGCGGGCGACAAACTCCTCAACCTCGGAGAGGTTCTTAAGGCCGAGGCCTACTCTTTCCAGGAACTGAGCCCCCTCTTCTTCCTTATTCATGATAACTCTCCAGACGGCGAGCTGAAACCGGGGGTCGTTGAGGGCGGGTGATTTCGGCGGAAAAAAGGCTTCGATCAGGGCCTTCTCCACCGGTAGGGGCTTGTCGGCAAGCGCGGCTTCGTAGAGCTTTGCTTCTTTTGTTTCATCAATCGCTTTGGAAATCCGCGGTGAAATCACGAGGTACGAATACCCCTTCTCCCGAAGATAAGCTTCGATCCCCGGGGTGTGGAAACCACCGGTCACGAGGGCGATCACTTTCTGATTCTCCTTTTCCATCTTGGAAAGGGTTTTTTCAATGAGGACCGGGTCGCGCCTGAGCGCTGCGGCGTAGAATTGTTCAATCCGGGGGAGGTCCTCGTCGAGGCGGTCGAGATCCTTTGGAAGTCCGTAGCCGAACCGATACTTTTTCAAAAGCGGCTCAAGAAGATTTTTAAAGGTCTTGGTTACAAAGCGGTCTTTGCGGGTGTAAAAGTAATCGGTGTCCTCCTTCGTGAGCGAGAACTGGAACATTTTGTCGTAGATCTCGAATATCCGTAAGAGTTCGTCGAGTTGCCGTTCTTCGTCATTTCGAAAGAGCTTCTCCTTGATCGCACGGTCGACATTTTCGATTTCTTCGAAAACAGACACTCCGAACGCGTCGTAAAGCCGCACGTAGCGAAGGTACTTTAAGACGTTCCCATACTTCCCTCTGAATCCTGACTCTTCCCCGAGGTCCTCAAGCACCCCTTCCAAATATCTGAAGTACGCTGTTCGTGTCTTTACGTCATTGCGGGCCCCGAAGGGGCGAAGCAATGACGACTGAGACAAGGTTTTGTTAGACCTACTTAGTTCCTCTGTGAATTTGGCAATCTCCTGCTCCGCCTTTGAGAAATCAATTTCGAGTTCCAGGTCGACCAGCGAAGTGAGGGACTGAATCGCCGGGTAACTTTCGGCGGAAATGCCTTGCCTCTTCGCATTCTCCAAAAGGTGTCTGACGTAGCCGACGAGTTCCCGGCCGCCGTCTCGAAAGATCTTTCGTCTTTGGCTCAGTTCCAGAAGCTCTCCAGAGAGGACGTGACGGGAAAGGGCCTCGAGGAGTTTCCCCAGCTCCGCGAGAACCTCCTCGTCCCTTGGCTGGAATTCAAGCGCTTCGAGGTAGGCTTTTCGGTTTTCGTCGTAAAGATTCTTCTCCTCCACTCCGTAAAGTTTGATTTCCGGCCGGTGGACAATGGCCAGGTATTCCGGGCCGGTCAGACGCCCCTCTTTTACGAAGTAGTCGGAGACGGTTTCTCGCGCCTTTTTATTCGGGAAAAATGAGAAGAGTTCAGTATAGAGCTCGCCTTGGGCGCCCTCGAGAGCCACCCATTTGAGGCCATGGGCTGACACGAAGTAATCGAGGATTTTTCCGATCTTGAGTTGCGCCTCTTCATTCACGTGGGCGTCTTGGATGTGGATGACTATCTCGTCTTTTCTTCCTTGGAAGGCCGTACGAATCTGACCGAGAGAATCAGGAAGTTCCGGAACTAGCGGGACGTCGGGAGCAGCTCTCTTTTCTGCCCCCTTGAGTGAAGCGAGGAGACTCGAGCCGTCAGCTCCGAATCCCGCGTTCGTGAACGCAAAGATCGAAGCCGTTAGGAAAGCAATCGTGCGAAGCCACGGCCTTGGTTTTCGGGTTTGCCACTCAATCATAAGATTGGATGTCGTATTCTTTTCAATCCTTTTTCAAACGCTTTAGTTGCATCAAAATATAATTCCCTTTTGCGGGATTCCGAATTGAAAAGCGACAAGCGGACGACTTCCGCCAATGAGCGGTCTACCCGCTTTGCTAATGGGGAGAACGAAAGATAACAGGGAAACGTCGAGGAGCGTGCTTAGGCGGCCTGGGAAATCCGGAGCTCGGCCTGATGCTCGAGATAGGCCCGTGCAATCGCGGCTGAAATCACAAAACCGTACCTCCCCCACCTTTGTCCGACCTGAATGAGGGAGCCGAAATCCTCGAAAAGGGCGAGTCTCCTGAGAAGCTCGGCCCGGAGATTTTCAGGATCACTACCAAGCTCTGGCTGCTCGTCCAGAATCTTGGCCGTGTGAGCAAGCGCCACGAGCTGAAGCTGCTCGGCATAGTCCTGGACGAGAGGGTTATCTACGCTGCCCCGTTCAATCCAGAACGGGAGGAAATATTCGTGAAGTTTATCTTTGAATTCTTCCCCCACAATCGCCGTGGGAACAATCTCCTGGTCGCTGAGGACAAGGGGCCGGCTGAGCTGGGAGACCGGGCGAATCTGCTTGCCCGCTTCTTTCAGGCGATTCGATACCTCTGACGTAAACTTTCCTGAGATCGCCACGGTCCTGATCGACGCGTCTTTCCCAAGCGCCTTCAGAAAATTATTGGTAAACGATGTCTGCCCGAGGGGACCCTCCCCTCCTGTGAAGATAATCCCGATCGTATAGCTCTTTTCCTTTTGATCCGTCGGCTCCTTGATTGTTTTCAGCAATGCCTCGCCGGCTTCGCGGAGCGTCTCGCTATCCAGACCGAGGGTGTCATCCTTCCCGGCAAGGAGCTCCTCCGTCGCCTTCCGAAACGCCTTCACGAAGGGCTCAATGCCCTCCGTTTTTACGATCGTCACCGCCGGGGAGAGTGTTTCTTCACCGATCGCAGCAAACGCTTTCGGGTGGAGTTTCTCAATAAGGCTTTTTAGAATCCACCGCTCAGATTCGGCTGAACGAGCTTCCGAACGCTGAGGCCGGCTTGAATCGGCCTCTTTCTTCGAGATGACGTAGGTCACAGAAGATTCAAAGACGATTCTTTGGGTATCAAACGTCTCAGGGAATTTGAGCTCCCTTTCCTTCGGGACGGCGTGAATCACCAGACGCGCTTCGGGCTTCATCACATCGAGGATCTTTTTTTGGATAAAGACCTCGTCAGCGGCCCTGGAGCCGGAATAGGCGTAAAAAATGACGTCATACTCCCCGAAGTTTTCACGGCTGAAATCAGCGTGATAAAGTCCGACCGCTCTTCCCCGAACCAGGCTCTTAAGGGGCTCTTTGGCCAGGAGCTTCTTGCTGAAATGAAAAAGATTCGCGTCCGTCTCAAAACCTTCCGGAATAGCTCCGAACAGGGAGGCGAGAAAGACCACCCTCCCGTCTCCGCTCCCCAGGTCGACGAACTTCTCCCCCTCTCTCAAATTGATTCTTTTGAGAACCTGAGCGACTTCTGACAGGTTTGAAGGAAGAAACACCCCCCCGTGGGTTTGCCGTAACCGTTCTAAGGGGGTCTTCTCCGCCTCTCCTTGTTTCTGATCCAGCTCCGAGAAGAAGGAGACCAGCTTGTCGAGCGGCGACCTCGCCGCGAGGAGCGCTTCTTTGAGATTGCCCGTGGAGGCTCCTCGGCGAATCAGAATAGCCCTCAAGCCCAAGTCTGCGAGGTTAATTAATTCGTTTGGATCCGCGGTGCTTCCCACCGGACGGCTGTCCAGGAAGAAACCTTCTCCGCCCAGTTTTTCGTCGACTCTCACCCCATATTCCTTTTTGGAGGAGTCTTCATTAAGAGACAGCTTAAACAGCGCTCCCGCCTTCCCGGAGTTCGGGGTAATTTGGAAGGTAACTTTCCCATTTCCTGACGGAACCATCTTGTAGCGCAAGCCATTCGCCTTCGTTTCATTCAACTGCGCAAGCTTCTCCCGAACGAAGTAAAGTGCTCCTCTTAGGCCTTCCCCCTGCCTTTCGATCTCTTCGTCTTTTCGAATGGCCACCACCGGTTCGCCCTTCACCACGAGAGACACCGACACGGGAACTCTCCTGATCCGGTTGAACTCTTGCCGAATAATGTCGCCGATCGAACGGTCGAATGTCTCGCGAAATTGCTTCAAGGCAGATTGGCTTGTGCCGAGGTCAGGGACCGGAAATTCGTGAACCTTTCCCCGCCCGTCCGTCAACCGGAGACTGACTTCATCTTCTTTGATCCGGCTTCGCCACTCCACGATTCCTTGAACCGCCTCTCTAACCTCCGCGAAAAGCTCCGGCCCGAGATTTTCCTTCTCCATCCTTCGTGCTGCCTCCAGCCTTCGGTCCGTGACCTTCCAACTCGCCAAAAGAAGCGCAATCGCCCCTTTTGCTCCCTGATCGACCAACTCCTCGGGAAGCCGCATTTCGGCCCTCGCGCCGATCGGGCCGGTGCGATTTGACAGTTTTCCCAGAATACCGATCACCTGGACGAAGATCGCGCCCGACATCCTCGGATCTCCTGCGTACCGTTGCCACTTTGTAGAGTCCTTCAAGAAAAGGTCGCACTTCTCCCGGATCGGCGCCACGTTGACCGCAACCGTAGGCTCTTCTTCTTCGTTGGCCTTCGCCAATATTTTGAGAGTGCGCCTTTCCTCTTCGCTCAGATTGTCCCGAAGGTGTTTCGCAATCTCCAAGGCCGCCTCCCGAAGAGCCACCTGCTCAAGGAGCTGTTTGGGTGTGACGCCCCTTCTTAGATCAAGCTCCGTCCGAAACCGTTTCCCCTGGGCCACTCTTTTGCTTAATAACTGCAGGATCTCTCCAACCAAGCTTCTGAAAGTCTCGAAATGCTTTGCTTTAGCCCCGTACTTCCTCAAGTTGCCGAAGGGGATTTTAGCCCCTTCGCCTTTATCAAAGGCGCGCTGGATGTTTTTTGAATTCCTTTCCTTCACCGTGAAGGCCCTCTCTCCGGGCGCCCGAAAGAGCACCACCGCGGTTTCTTCTTCGAGAACGAGGACAATCGTTTGACTGCCGTCCCGGCTGAAGAGGATATCTCCCTCATGAAGCTCCGGCTCTCGCAGGAACTCGGACAAACCTGATAGGTTGGCCATCTCGGGAGCATCGTCGCTCCTCCCGGTCAGCTTTCTCAACGTCTCAGCCTCCGATTCCCCCTTCTTGAGAAACTCCGTCGAAACCGTCTGGAGCAGTAAATCCGGTAAAATCCGGGGAAAGGCATTCCTCTGGAGCTCTTCCCGAGATCCCGCACCTGGATTTCTACTTGTGAAACCCTCAAGCGCTACGATGATGTTCTTTAGATAGCTGTCGAATCGCGGTCTTTTCCCTGCGAACTGATCCGGCAACTCTTCAACGACGCTCAAGATGATTTCCTCCAGCACCGTTCCCAGCAAAACTTCCTCCCCCTGTGTCCCAAGGAGCTGATTTAGATCTAGGAAAAGTTTTTCGGATTCCGCAGAAACCGATTCCCCCTTCTTCTCTTCCTCCTTCTCGGGTTCCTCTTGAGGGGCGCTCGTCCGCGTCTCCCCAAATTTGCGAACCAACTCGATCATCTTCTGGACACTTCTCAGATGCTCTGCCGCCCTCGTGGAACCGATATCCTGAATCGCTTCGGCCGAAGTGATCTCAATCAGGCTGTGGCGATTCGACTGAATATCCCGAATGACCAGTTCGTTCAGGCCGGTGATGGTAATTCGGGCCTGTCGTTTGGAGACGCTGGGGTCCGGGTCCACGATCTGATTGCTCTCCCCGCGGCCGATGCCGATGTGCCCGCCTTCGAAGAAAACTTTTTTCTTCATCGCGAGGCCCCTCTTCACTTCATCGGAAGCCTCAGGATGGGGCTCAACCAGGAACATTCCCAGCACGGGATCGAGAAGCCGGATCCTGACAAACCAGCGTCCCGGAACTCGGCTCGCGTCGACCGGGCTCGCCCCCACAGAGACCACCGTGTCCTTATTAAAGAGTAGTTTCGTCGCGCTCCCCACTCGGAGTACGAAATTCGAACGGGCCTGCTTTCCCTCCGCGCGGCGGGCGGACTCGATTCTTGGGAGAGTTTCCGGATCCAGAGCCGCGAGACGGGCCCTTTCCAAAAGCGTGAACAGCTTGTCTCCCGTGAATTCCTGGACGACGTAATTCATCTTGCCGTCGCTCGTTTTCTCAAGCGGTGCACCCTCGGCAGCCGCGGGTTCGCTTTTGCCGTCTCCCTTCAGGACCCTCATCCAAACTTGCGCGTTTTTGAATTCGCCCGAGGACACGTTCTTTGTGTCTATTTTTCTGACCTCTTTGATGACTCCGGATTCATTGATGATGCGGTCGCCCACCCCCATTTTCTGGTCATCGCTATTCTTGAGCAAATGAAAAGCGAGGCCGGGTTCGTTCGCCGACTCGCCTCGTTCCTTATCTTCAATGAGCCTCACGACAAAGAGGATCACTTTATTTTTGTCTTCACCATACAAACCCGCGATTTCACGGATCAGTCGACCGATCTTCTCCTGATTCTGAACCTCCTGCTCCGCCTCCCCGGAAACTCCGTGAACCTCGTGGATATCCAGGAGATTCATCAGGCCGGTCCGCAGCTCCTCGGCTTGAAATTTTGCAAGCGCCAACGCCAGAGGACGGACCGCGTCCATTCGAGCTTCGGAACGGTTAGGAGAGGTCTTTGGGAGCATCCGGACCCGGAGGATATTCAAAGCTACGGTGAGGATCCGGTGCTGCTGAGTCTTGCCCTTGCTGTAAAGGTCGATTCCGTTCGCCTGAAAGAACTTCACGATTTGTTCCGGGACGGTGTATTCAGCCTCCGACTTGCCTGTCTCTGGGTCGGTTACGTGCCGCGTCAAGGGAGTGTCAGAACGTCCGGTGTAGTTCTCCAGGTAATTTTTAATGAGACCGACCGCTGCGCCCTCGACGAAACCCTGCGCCAAGAGGCTCTCCACAAGCGACTCCGCCAGACGAATCTCCTCCTCCCCCGTCATCGGACGGACTTCTGAGCGGGGTTTCGAAGTCGGGGGTGAAAATCTTGTCAACACGGATCCAGCAGCAAGTGTCCGATGATCTCCGGCCGCATCCTGCCGACGCAAATGCCTTTTCCCTTCCTTAGCCTCTATGGCCTTTCGAATTCTATTTTGGAGGTTGCCGTCTTCGCCTTGAATTTGGCGATGGAGTCGCCGGACAATTCGGTCAAAGTAATTCGAAAACGTCTTGGGTGAAGGCCCTAAAGCGGCTGAAAGTTGCGGCTGGCTCGGGAGTACCGTGCGGTCCGTTTCCCTGTCGAAAAGGTCGATAATATAGCGCGCAGCGGCTCCCACAAGGTCCTTTCGAATTCCAATGGCAGCCGCAATTCTTTGATTAAGTTCGGTGTCGGGAATCCCGCTGACTGCCGCAAGCCCCTCGAGAATCGATGGCATATATTCCGACAGTGTTTCGCGGCTCATTGTCACTCCCTCCTTTGACAGGCCATTTTGCATTCCGACAAACGAAGGGAGAAGCCTTTGTTTAGGATTATCTTTGAAGAGCTTGACCAGGTAGTCCAACACCACCTTGATATTAAACACCCTCTTCTGACGACCTGTGTCATTGAGTGCGCTCAACCCTCTCCGAACATTTCTGTGAGGGGGGGCGTCTCTCACCGGTGCCCAGGAGAATTTCGATTTGTTTATTCCCTCCCGTCCTCCCCGCACCTCGGCCCGGCGGGCATAGGTGTCGCGGCCTGGGGAGACCGAGTCGAGCTTTTCCTTTTTTTCCGGCTCCTTCTTCTCCTCTTCGTCTGGACTTTTCTCAGGTGACTTTGGCAACAAGGCTTTGATGAGGCCCAAAAGGCCGGCAAGGGCCGCGCCGATCGCTAAGGCAATCAGGAAGTATTTCCTATTGAAGCGTGAAGGTTCCGAACGGAACGCGTTGTCGAAGAGTTCCCAGGCCTCCGCAGCGTGGACGATTGTGACTACCTTGCTTGTGTTAAACTTTTCCTTCAAGACATAACTGAAGAAATCTCTCCACGCCTTCTCGTCTTTGGTCAAGTCATCCTCTTGAAAACGACTCAGAATCTCCCCCGATTCTTCAAGAACTCTTCTCGCCCCGTAGGATTGCGCCTTCCCTTTGGCCGTATCGAGCGCCGTCAAGACTCTTTCCTTCCCTCCTTCAACTCCGTTCCTGATCTCGGAACGGACGGGGGTGCTGGGCAGCAGGTCGTAGAGATACTGGGTGCTGTAACCGTCTTCAGCGTTAAGATCGCGGATGATGATTCCTTTGGATGTGAACTGAATTTCTGCGTGACGACCTCTAATGGGGTGTTCGGCAACCTTCTCCGCATAAGAAGTTAGGTCTAAAATGGCGGAGGTGAACCTCACATAACCTTCCCCCATCACCACAATGTTGCTTTTCGGATCTTTGCCGACCTTTAAGGTCACGGGTTGGTTACTCACTGCAATCTCAATATCTGACCGAGGTATTTCTCCCCGATAATAGTACGAGGAGACCGCCAGCGGGACTTTACCCAATCTCTTCCCCCAAGGGAGGACGGAATTCGCCGGAGCCTTGATTTTGTAAGCGCCGCCCGACCTTTCGATCGCGAGCATGGCCGGCTTTTTTAGTCCGCCGTCACCGTTGCGGTACCATGGTTTCGTCAGTGGATCCTGTCCGCTTCCCTCCGGAAGCTGGAGCAAGACCACAATTCGGCCGTCTTGACCCCCAAAATCAATCAATTGAGAAGCTCCGCCCTTAAGGGTTTCTCCCACCTCCTCTGGTCTAACTTCTTCGAGGATCCTTTTACGAAAACTCTCCGGAATCCGCTCCTCCAGGCTGCCGAGGACGACCGTTCCCAACACCGCTCTCCCCATCCGCCTCAGGTGATTCACCTCGAAATAGGGTGTAAGGGATGGAGCATATTCATCGTTATCAAACCCGCTCAAAAAGTCGTATAAGACGGATACGAGGGCCGGATCGTCGAAGGAGGCAAGGGCTCCCAAGAGCTTCCTTAAGCCGTACCGGCGTTTAGCCAGGAACACATAATGATCCCACGTGTTAATGCCGTGATGCCCAAACTCTCCTCGATAGATCGTTCCCAGATCTTTAATGAGCTCGTCGATCAGGGTTTTCAGATCGGTCGTACCCGTCTCTCTTACATTATTCCTGACGATGAAATCTAGGGCATTCTCCTTGATCGCGTCCACCTGGAAAGAAATCGGTTGATCGCCCATCCTCCCGCGTTCCCATTCTGAATGCTCAAATTTACTGAAGGGCTCCACCTCCACCCTCCTCGTCTCCGGTGGGTTTGTGGGACCGACAAGATATTCTTTAACTGAGCTCCACCAGCTTGGCTTCGAATCGGGAACGATCAGCGGCCTTTTTAGCGCGTCACGGAGCCGGCCCACGACTTCTCTCGGACTCATTGTCTCGTAATCAACCTCTGCTCCCCCTTTTCCCTTCCGCATCTCGGACCTCGGGCCGCTCGGACTCGAGGACGGAGGAATGAGCTTTTCCAATTCCTGCGCCCGAGATAACACAAATTCGGCAATCTCCGTTTGCTCGGAACGAGAAAGCCCCTCCGCCTGATTAATCTCCCCGCTCAGGAACCTCAGAAGGCGGCCCGCTCCGGAAAGAGTTCCCCGAAATTCCGACTGGACCACCTCTTTACGGGGAAGATTCCACCGGTCGTTGGCCTCGGTCTCTTTCGTAAAGAAAAGGAGGCCCTTCTCGTCCTGAGCGTAATCTTCGTAATCCGTCCCGAAATGAAGGACCCTTGAAAATTGCAAGGAGACGTCGGGTGGACGCGAACCGGAGAGATCGAGATCCATGAGAAGGTGTGTCACGTAAACCGTTTCTTGCTGCCAATCCAAAATCCCTTTATTGAAAATCGACAGGCGATGCTTTCCTCGGAAGTAAACCACCTCGGACCAACTTTCGTTCCCCCTCCCCTCTCCCCACGAAATGATGAACCGGAGATACTCGCCGTTCCGTTTGTCTTTCCCTTTTTCATTCTTCAATAGCCTCGGTTCCGACGCTTCGTCCTCGCGAACGCCCAGCACCCGCTTTAAGCTCGCGAAAAGTACCGGGGCTTTAGGATGGATTACGGTCATTAAAATGACGGAAAAGAAATGGGTAAAACCAAGGGCTCTCGCAAAATGAGCACAAACATCCTTCACAAACCCCTCCAATTCCTCAAAGGTTTCGCCGACCTTCTCTAAGGCCTCGACCAACGCCTTCCCCTCCTCGATGAGATTAGAACGAATCTCTTCTTCGCCGGAACGTTTTATTTCTTGAGGCTGAACTTTCCGGATCAAGGCGCTCAACCGTTCTTTGGCGCCACGGATCACCTTTTGCTGATCAGTCGTGAGGTCACTCAGCCGTTCCTTTTCCAGAAGCATTTCGTACAAGCCCTTTGCACTTTCTAGCAACGATTCGATTTCCTCGTTGAAGCCCCGCACCTCGGACCTCGGGCCGATAGGTCCGGAGCGGGCGGAAACTTTAGGTGTTGTTTCATCATATAAAATATGTGTTTTTACCTTGACAGCGGTTCCTGGCTCTGGTAGGCTACGGCCGATGCTTGAACCGTCTCGCAGAGATAAAATATCTGGTTCGTTGTTTCGATTTGCTGAGTTACTGTTCGGGGCTTGTCTGATTAGCTTCTGGATTTCTCCGACGTTGCCACTGATTGGTAAGCTTGCCACTGTTCCAGGGCTCGTGCTAGTATTCCGTCTGGCGATTTGGGCTTGTCCGCCAAAGCTTCTCAAAAAGGAGGACGAGGGTGGTTGAATACGTTTGGATGGTGATAATTGGGCTTTCGGCTCTTTTGGGAATCCTCTACCTAATCGATCGCCGGAAGAAACACTCGCACTAATCTTTCCTTCCCGAATTTCCTCCCTTTCCCCCCGCACTTCGGAGCGGCCGTTAAGGGAATATCCCCCTTTACCTAATACCACAGATACCCATTTCGATTGACCTAGAATTGTTGATTGCATCCGAATCCGCAGGAGAATCTCCACACCCTTACGATTAACTTTATGGACCAAGGCTTGTTCCAGGGTTCCCACAACCTCATTTTTCCCGACTATCAACAGGGTCACTTGTTTTCCAATTTGCTTTTGAATGTTCGATGCTTCCGTATTGATCCATGAGAGCAACTTAAATGCCCCCAGCCCCAGCAAATGGCGGAACAGGACTGTGAAATGAAACAGACTCGCCAGCCATAAATCTGGTTCCATTATCAGTCGTAACTCAACGCCCGGCCCCAATCCAGGTACTTTAGCACTTAAATAAAACAAGACATTTGTGACACGTCCCCGCCAATCTTGTCTCCGCATCTCGGACCTTTGATTAACATTCGCTGTGCTCATAAGTATGACCGGCCCTGGGCCCTTGCTTTGCTCGCGGGCCTCGGAGCGGGCCGACTTTGCCTTTGAGGCACTGGGGGCCGACGATGCTTCTAAAGTTTTCCGGCCGATGAGGATCGATTGAATGACAGGACGGTGGAAATACCGTTGAATATCGGAACCCGGGAATTCCTCCCTGCGAATCTCCCTCGTTTCGAAGTTTTCAAAGCCGGCGCGTTGAAACTCCTCCTTAATAAAGGCAAGGGGATACCCCACGTACCCGGTCGGAGAGAGCGCGTATTCTCTCTCTTTTTCTACGGGGTAACTGGTAATGACAAGGAGCCCCCCCGGCGCCAAGATCCTTTTGGCCTGCAGAAACACGGCGCTGGGTTTAAGATAGCCGATCGATTCCCCCGCATATACGATATCTTGACTCGCCTCAGGAACCCTGGGGAGGGCCTTGTGGAGATCTCCCACCTGAACCCTAAGGCCTCTTTCACCGGCTTTACGGGCTTGGACTTCTGAGACCTCAATTCCCGAAACTTGATAGCCATGCCCTTTCATTAAACGTTCCTCAAGAATCCCATTGCCCAAGCCAAGAGAAAGAAGCCGGGGCGACTTCCGAGCTTCCGGCCGGAGTAAGCTCCGGATCTTTTCCAATTCCTCCGCGAGCCTTTCCAGAAATTCGGGATAAACCGCAACCTTTGAAAGCTCGGCCGTCCCCACCGAGCCATTCGGGAGGTCAACCGGGGCTAACCCCTGGTCATCGAAGCCGTCGTGGAAGTGCCCCACCTCTTCCGCTTTGGGTGCGAGACCGTCCACATCCCTCGACCCCTCTTGCATCTCCGAACGGAGGCCGATTCGCCCACCCGGAGTATCGGGCCGGGCCGAAGAGTGTCTAATGACGAGCCGGTGAATGTGGCCGCGAATCTCCTGAAGCGTCAATACCATTGGAAGCCGGTACCTTGCGTTGTCTTGAAAGTGTATTCGAAGCGCCGTGCCGAGCTGGCGGTAATAGAGACTGCTAGGGATCATGATAAAATCATAAAAAGCGGCTTCGAGGCGCATTTCGACGCGACCCTCAGATTCGTAGGACCGTAAATCCTGAATCTGCTTCGAAGGGATGAGGCGATAGGTTTCCCGATTCGGAAGTGTGAGCTCATTGATTCCTTCCTTCTGCTCGCCCCATTGATTCACCTGGGATTCAAACTCTTCCCAACTCTTCACCTCAACCCGAGCTTCGGACCTTTTATTAATCTTCGCTAGGCCCTCCGATCGGGACGGAGTCAGACTACTCAGTAGGCCGGAAGTCACTTCCAACTCGCCGCTTCTAAACTGAACCGGGGGTTCGTCTCTCCCGGGCAAGCTGTCGAGACCGAACTGTCCCGGCCGAAAGGTGGCGGCAGGGTCTAAAGCGGCACCCACCGGGCTCTGGGCGGTCGGGGATTTGAGAGCCTGAAGAAGGTTCTGCTCCGTGAGCCGGCCTTCGGAATGAAGCCCGCGGAGACTTGTGAGGAAGCGATCGATATTGGCAAGCCACTCCGCACGGACACGGTCGAGCGGGCCTTCGGATTTCCCTTTCACCACTTCGTCGAGAAAACGCGTGTACTTCCCCGCCTCGGCGAGCCGGTCTTGATCCGCCAGATCACGGATGATTTCGTCGCGCCAAGTCTTTAATAATGTGGGGGCCGCCCCTGCAGCCAACAACCGATCGCGCGTCCCGCGCACAAACGCCTCGTAGACGCTCACTCTTCCGTCAACCGCCTTGAAATATTTCTTCCACGACATTTCCCCCCTCATCTGCGCGCCGTAATTCGTTTCATCCGGCACGGAATCGATCCGGGGCATCACGAGAACGTACGAGATTCCCTTCTCTTTGAACCTGCGGGTCAGCCCTTCCGTGTGGAAACCGCCCGCGACGAGAAGCGTACGTTGTGAGTTGAGACGTTTAAGGAAGGCTTCTTCACGGGATTCCGCATTCTCATAGAAGGCGAGGTGCGACTGGAAGAGCGCTTTAAGCGGCAAGTCCCAAGCCGCGCCTGAGGCTTGAAGCCGCTCCTTCACCTCGCTCCACTCTTCCCGTCGGAGCTCCAGGCGGGCGAGGCGCTTTAAAATTCGGATCCGTTTCGTCTCCCGGTCAAGCTCCTCCTCCCCCCGGCCATCAAAAAGTGAGCGCTTCACCTCCTCCGCGTAGCGTTCAAACTCGTCAAAAAGCCGAGTCCCTTCCAGATCACGCAGCCGCTTCTGATTCTTCACCCGTTGAAGGAGCGGCTTTGACCCCTTGAGGGAAAGGCCCTTCTCCCTGCTTAGATCGATAAGAAAAAGTGCAAACGCCTCTGCCGAAATCTGGCCGGTCCGAAACTCCTGGTAGTTCGCGTTGAAGCGGGTGAGAGCGGCTCTTCCTCTCTCATCCGTTGCTTTCGACTTTAGAAACGTCTTTACTTTCAGACCAAGTTTTTCGACCTCCTTTTCCACTGACCGCAGGTTTTTGGACTCACGCCGAACCTCCTCCAAAAGGAGGGCCACTTGACTTTGAGGAGGCGGCTCTTTGATTTCGCCGAGCGCTCTTAAGACCGCGACCAGGTTCGCCTGATTTTCGTAGAATTCGCTGAGAAGCCGGTCGATTGCCAAAAGCTTCTCGGAATAGCTCTCCCTTTTCCTTGCTTCGAGTTCCCGGCCGGTTCTACCCAACTTTTCAAGGAGTTCCGGCTCCTTTCCGATCGCCTTCGAATAGAGCCTCAAGCCCTCTTCGTAAAGTTCCCAATCCTCGATGCCTTGATAACCGGTCTCGCTCCCGCCAAAAACCGCCCGGGCCGCAGGGCCTGTGACCTCTCCCTGCTCGAAATAGTGCTGGAAGACCTTTCTTAACAATTCCTTCTCGGGAAAACTGCGGAAGATCTGCGGATCAAGCTGGGACGATACCCCTTCGAGAGCCACCTGGCGTATTCCGTACCCCTTTTGGAAATGCTCAAGCAGGGCCTCAATCTTCTTCTGCGCGTCCGGAAGCGCGTGGGCGTCCTGAATCAGAGTGACAAAGGAGCCTGGATCTTGTGCGGAATGCGCCTCCTCGATCTTTCCGAGCTCTTCGGGAACCCGAACTGTATCCAAAGACAAGGCGACTCGTGCGGTCTCGGGCTCAACCGGATTCACCGCCGAGGCCCGGAGTGGAGCCGCATTGCTGATGAGGAAGGTCAGAGCGGTTAAGAGCCCTGTGAGGCGCTTCACTTGTCTCATCATTCTCTTAGGCTTCTACAGAGCTCGAGAGATTGAGCCCGCCCCCAAAATTGCGGACGATATCTTCCTCGAGAAAGCGCCAGTGCTTGCCGAATTTGACCGCCCGGAGTCTCCCCTGTCTCGCAAGGCTATAGATCGTCGAGATCGGGATCTTGAGGTAATGGCTCACCTCTTTGACCGTCATAATCTTTCTCTCAAAGCCGTTTGTTTCTCTCATGATCTCTCCTGTTTCTGCGCGTTATTTCACTTCGAAACACTAAAAAAAGGCACGCTTTCGCGTCCCCTTTTCAATGCGTCTGATTTCGCGAAAGCATACCCGTCCCTTGGAGAGAGCCAAACGGAAAAACGATGAGCGGTTCGTCTAGGATGACAAGCGGTCTATCGGATTCTTATGCGGAGCGCCCGGTTGCCCGGGCTGCCTGCAGTTCGAGGTAGAATCGGACTGCGGCGGCGGAGATGACAAGACTCTCTCCTTGGCGGGAGATGATGCGATTCTCAAAGCCGGTAAAGAGGCCGTACTTCTCGAGAAGAACACCCGGATTGGAAAGAAGCTCACTTTTATTCTTCCCCTGCGCTTCCTGCGCAATCAGAAGCGCGAGCGCCGTCTGAAGTACCATCACAAGCTTTGACACGGCGGGATCTTCCACCCGCGTCCGGTCGTAACTGACGATCGGGACAAAGGGAGAGGTCGATTTGAGATCCAAGAAACCCTCTTTGCTCGAACCGACAAACCCTGCCAGCGTCTGGCCGGTCAGGGAAATGGGCCGGTTGAGATCGTCCTGAATGATCTGGATCCCCGCTTCACGCAAAGGCTTCGTAAGTTCCGCAGGAACCGGCACCCCTTCTTTCAAAAACACGTGGCGGATCAGGCCGAGCCGGGTTACCGCAGAGACAAAGTCTTTAATCTCCTGGCTTCCGTTCGAGAGCGGAACCTCGTAACCGACAACGTAACTTTCGCGCGGAACTGCTGCCAAGACACCGACCAGGCGATCGATATCGGCCTCCGCTTCTTCTCCGAGTTTCGTTTCAAGAGCGCCCCGGAGACGGTTGAGTTCTTTGATCGTTTCGGGCGCACCCACCTCCGCAATCACACGGGCCGAGCGGCGCTGTCCGGCTTCCGTAACCTCCCCGTCCATAAGACTCCTCACCACGTTCGCCGCCGCCACTCTCAGTTCGGACCTTTCCGTTGCCGGAACAGTTTCCGATTTCTTCGGCAGCGCCAGCTCATTGAGAGTCAGACGCGCAAGCCGTTGGACCCCTTCATTTTTGTCCTGATCCAAACGCTCATTCAAAGTCTCGAAAATGATTTTGCGATCGACCGTGTCAACCTTGGCGAGGCTTTCGATGGCTGGACTCCGGACAAAGGGGCTTTCATCCCTTGTTGCTCGGACGAGCCCCGTCACGGCCGCCTCGCTTAAGGGCCGGATGCTTCCCAAGGCTTCGGCCGCGGCCTTCCGGACTTGCCACTCTTTGTCTTGCGCCAAAACTTCAAGGAGGCCCGGTAAGGCCTCTTGCGCCCGTCCCGCCAACTCGCCGATCAGTGTCACCGCAACCTTCCGAACCGCATAATCCGGGTGATTTTGTGCCGTTTTCACAAGGACGGGAAGCCCGGCACCGGTTACGCCGAGCGCAATGACCGCGCCCCGCATCGCTTTGGCGAGTTCCATTTGTTCGTCCTCCCTCACCGTGCTGTAGTTATGGCGATTGAGGAGGATACTTGCTTCGAGCAATTCTGGGATGTCCTGCTCACTCAATGCAGGCTTGCGGAGCGCCTGCATCGCCCGTGCAAGTTGATTCGGGTTCCGTGGCCCCTTTTCTCTCCGGGTTTCGGCCCTTGCAGCTGATCGATCCAAGAACAGAGCTGTAGGAGGGCGGTAAACCTCGCGGGAAATCCCTTCAACCTGTCCGTAAATCGTGAGGACTCTTTTCTTTAGGCCGAAAATAAACGCCGCTCCTTCCGGAATTGGCGCCCAGTGATCTTCGGGAGAAGGTCCGTCCCCCCGTTTGGCCCACGTCGGGTGGCTATGGATAATGAAGATTATCTTCCCCGCAGGTGGAGAAAGGACTAACTCCTTTTTATAAAGACCGAGCCTCTCCTCGATATCCCGGGCGAAAAGATCGTCGCTCCCGAGAGGTCTTGAATTTTGCGTCGCCAAAGGATCAAACCTGCTGATACTCAGATCCGGGTCCGTCGCGTAAGAGGGCTGAGGGATGAAGTCAAGAATGTGAAGGGTGCCTTCTCTTGCTTCCGCGACAAAAATCCCACGTCTTTCGAAGTCGGGATTTCCTTCTAACCAGTGTGCCGCCTTTTCGAAGATATCAAGATTCCCTTTAAACTTCTTACCCTGAAATTCAAATCCAAAGCGTTCGATCGTCATCTCCTTCCAATCGCGATAAAATTGGAATGCTTCCTCCTGACGCCCCGAGACTCTTACCCAGTGATTCCCTCGAACCCATCGATCTCCCTCTTTATGGGGCCGATTCAGAAGGCCCTCTGCCCACTTCACTTCTTCTTCGAATGACGGCGCTCCACCCTCGATTTCGACCGGCGCGTCCACAACCGTGACTCTCCCTTTTTTGGGTAGGTCCAAATGCTGGCGAGACATAAGCATATAATGATTGGGCCCAAGATGTTTCATCGGCACCAGTCTCCAATCCTCATCCTTAAAACCATAAAGCGCTTCCCTTAGTCCCCACGAAGAGACCTTAGCCCCCTTGGGAAGTTTCTTCTCTAGCGCCTCCTCAGTAATCTCAAAGGGAATGTCACCCCGATGCTCAGACACAAGTTCTCTCAACGCCTTCACCATCTCGTGTTCTTCCTTCCGCACCTCGGCCCTCGCCGCCAACCGCGGCGAGGACTGAGGAGTACCAGGATCGGTCGGATCCTGGTGCACCTCGGCCCTCGCCTCAGAGCGGGCAGGCGGTTTGGGCTCAAGACCGAGTTTTTTCAGGGCCTCGCTTGCCGCTTTGCGGACCTGATCATCTTCCCCGCTCTTTTCAAGTTCGCGGAGTCCGTTATGAATGGCCTCTAAGACATGGCCGTCAGTTTCTGGAGGGCAGGCTTTGAGAAGGCCGTTCACGGCCCTGAGTTTCTTGCTCGATCCGAGGGCCCGAGCGGCTTCCCTTCGAACCGAGGGGTCCGGGTCCTTTTGGGCCGCTTCTTCCAGGGCCTGAAAAGCCCGGGGATCTTCCAGAAACCTGCCGAGAAAGCGTGCGGCGGAAGGGCGGAGGAAGAAATGGTAAAAAACCGACTTCTCGTCGTCTTCTTTTGTCGCAAGAGTTCTCAAGGCTGATTCCAGGACTTCCGGTTTTTTTATTTCGAGCTCAAAGAGAGATTCCAAAGAGCGGTATCGCACCCGAGGATGGTTGTCTTTCGCAAGCGATAAGAGGTCGTTGAATACCTCGTCGGGCGTGACTTTTGACTCCGGCGGTTGGCGTTTATTGAGCGCCATCTCATACAGGATGGCGGCGGCTGCATACCGAACCGCGGCATTCTCGTGTCTGGCGAGTTTTCTGACCCGTTCCAGCGCCGGTTTTCCGATACTCACAAAAAGCCCCTTGTACATTAGAGATACAAAAAAGGGTCCCCTGTACGTTGGAGAGTATACATAGGTGTGTTTTTCCAGAGACTGGGCAACGGCTTCTATCAGCTCAGGAGTCGTCTCAATTTCGCCCGCTGCGTGCTTGCTCCAGAGTGCCTCGACAGCCGCTTCCGCCACCGGTGCTTTTTCCTCGGAGCGGGCGGGTTTTTGTTTTTCTTTGTCTTTAGGCTCCTCACTCGCCTTGTTGACAGGGGACACTGCGTCGCTCTTTGAAAGAAACGACGTTTTGAGTTGGTCGTAGGCGAAGCTTCCAAAGACGCTCATATAGAAGATGAGCAGAGGAGCTAGGGCAGCGAATATTATTCGATCTGCCACTTCGGAGTATTCGTAATCCTCGTCGTACGCAGCCAGTGCCGCAATCCCTCCCAAGATCATCGCAGGCACTCCAAACCAGTAGAAACTCCAGGAAATCTCGGGAATAAAAAGTAGGGTGAGATTCACGCCCACGGAGATAAGAAAGTGTCCAATGATAAAACCGCGTTTAACGTGGAACCCGCTTACTTCTCTCAGCTCGGAGCGGGGAGGGGCATCGGTGGGATAAATCACCACGTTCGTGCCGGACTCAAGTCGGGCCCCCACCTTCAGTCGTTCAGATAAAAGGTGGTAGTAGCCAAGGTTTGACGTTCGCGCAAATATTGTGAGTGCCGCCTGAAGCGCGGTTCGCTCCGGGCCAGAAAGCTGATTGTGGATCGCCACGAGGGCGTCTGTGGCCGCATTATTGACATCGTCGGGGACCCAGTTTCCCCGGACTCTTGGATCCGCCACCTGGCCTAATAATTTAATAACTTCGAAGGGAATCGGATGCTTTGTGTAGTGGCCGGCAAGCTCGGTTAACTCTTCTTTTAGGACCTGCGTCACCTCTTTTCCCAGAATCATTCTGACAAAATCAGGCAAATCCACCCGCACCTCGGCACCCGCGCCCAACCGGCGCGGGTACTGAGGAGTGCCAGGCCGCCTGGCCTGGCGCACCTCGGAGCGACGTTTTGCAAGCTTATCAATAGAGCGTTTAATCGCTGGGATCCACCACTCAAGGGCTATATTAAGATCGGCCGCAAATAAATCGGCGTGAGGATTGCCTTCCTTCTTTGCCTGGGCATACATAGTAAATCTCTCTCGCAGTAACTTCGCTTGTTCTTCAAAACCTTTGTCTGGGAAAAGCGGATTCAACATCATGGCTATCTTTACAAGGCGTGAGACTAATTGTTCCCCCTTTGATCGACCGCTCTCGACAGGCTCGAAGAAAGTTCTGACTCTCTGATAAGTCTTCCGCATCTCCAGGGCCGAGCTCACCTCGGCCCTGCTACGCGCAGAGCGCTTCGCAGAGGCCTCCTCGCTTCTGCGAAGCCTTGGCGAAGCAGAGCGCCCCTCGGAGCGGGAAAGTGACGGTAGGGCGTCTCGGATCGCCCACCTGTGAGCATCTTCACTAAAATCATTTCTGAGGGGCTTACCTCCATTGGCGGGACGCTCGATCACAATCACCCAACCTCCCACTTCGATAATCTCCAAGGTACGCTCCACCCCTGGCAACTGCGACTTTCCTATTCTTTTCGTGAGATGCCTACGCCCCACGATATACGGCTCAAGCTTCGTATCACGCATCTTTCGAATCGCCGGCAGAAGACGCTTAAAATCAAGCGTTAGAATCTCCTTGTCCAACCGATTCAGGGCCTCCCAGACAGCTATGTACTGATCTTCGCTACTCTCTAAGGCATTTAAGATATTTTGAACCCGTTCACTTTTCTTCTCGTATTCACTCACGCCTGGTAGCATAAAGTCTTTATGAGACTTAAGCTCCTGACGCAAACTTTCCTTCCTCGCAATTACTTTCGAATACCCCCATTTCGGTTGTCTGAAGACCACAGGGTAGTTACGAACATCTGGCTTTAGCCTCAGCAACTTATCCACGGACGTCCGCACCTCGGAGCGGACAGTAGCCTTGCCCTTTACCACAGGCTTCGTGTGAGCCTTCAGCTCCGCAGTCAGCCGGTACGCAAGTATCCGAATCTCTTTGTTTTCATCATCGGCCAGTTTTCGCAGCTTCCCAGCGATCCCGGCTTTGATCGACTGAGTCGCTTCTTGCCAGCCAATCCAATTGAGTGCCACTAAAGCACTAGCGCGAACGTTCACTTTTTTATCATCAAGAAGCTTTTCGAGCGCTCGCAGCCCACCCCGGCCCACACGGCCGACTCTCCCTAGTTCATAAGCGGCTTGGTCACGAGTCACCCCGTCCTTGCTCTTGAGAAGGCTGATTAATGCCGGTACTTCGGCTTGAGTGGCACCCCTGATCGCTGTCACTGCATAATGTGCTGCCTGCTGAACGTTACGATTTTTGTCTCCGAGAAGAAACACCAGACCCGGCACGGCGGGTTTCGCCTTGGGGCCGAGCTCAGCCAGCTCCCGGGCGGCGTCAAAGCGCGTACCAGCATCCTTCGCCCTTAAGGCGCTGATCAGCTGCTTAAGCTTGGTGGCTCTCCTCACTCCCTTTACCTGTCTCGCTTCGGAGCGGTGGGGCCTATCTGTTTCCACACCAATCTTACGAATGCCGGGCCCTCCTTCGAGCTTCTGCTTGACTTCATCTCGGAGCAGTTTGGCCAGCCCGGGGAAATCCTTCTCGATCTTCCCTAGGATTTCTTCAAGCAACGAAGGGTCGAGTTCTCCGATCAAGGCAAGTATGACCTTTAGCGCTTCGATACTCTTTTTCGCGACCTCCGGTTCACCGCTCTTCAGTAACTTGACGGTCGTCTCTGCAATGGATCGAAGTCTCGTTTTTATTCTCTCTACAGCACTTTCAATCGCCTTTCGGTCTTTTATCCCCGCTAACTCTGCGATGACCTTTTGCACCTCTTTGATTTCCTGCAAAAGGTTATCCAAAAGAGCATTGATCTCTTCCCGAGTCAAAGGGGCAGCGGGCGCTTCTTTGACTCGCTCCTTGGGTTCGACCTCTTTCACCAAGTCCCTCACGCGACTGGCGGCTCCCGGTGACTTTTTGTCCAGGGCTTTCAGGCTTTCTTCGAATAAGGGCAAATCGTACAGACGGACCCTCGGGAGCACTTTTTCCAGAATCCCGATGGCCTTATTTACAATCTCCTGGTCACGGTCACTGAGCCCCTTGACCGCTGTTCCCGTCCCCTCAATAAGATCCGCTCGAAGATTCGCGATTTCGCTCTTTTGGGCCTCGGTAAGAGTTTCCCTTAACAAAGGAAGTTCTAAGAGACGGAGAGTTAAATTTGCGTACCATAGATGGTTCTCAAAAAAAGACCAGCCGATCCTCCTTCCCCAGTCGTCGTTATCTTCTTCTAGATATTTCATAAACGCCCGAAATGCTATTCTGTAGATGTCAGGGATCCTTTTACGAATCTCATCCAAATTAAAAACAATATCCCTGACGGCCCGATAACGAACTTCTTTGTCAGGATCCTTTTGAATTCTCGTGATTAAAGTCCGAACTTTTTCCTCGAATTCGCGGTCACTTTTTATGTTGTCAAGTTCCCCAGCTTTTTCCTTGGGGGCGGGCTGCTCTTCCGGTTTAACCTCTTGAGGAGCAGGGAGAACACCGCCCAGCAAACCCAGTTTGGGGCGCGGTTCTGCCGCGAGAAAATTCATCGCATGAATCTCGATTGTCCCGCTTCTTGCTCCTCCTAAACCCAAAGGGCCCCTGGGGTCAGTGAAGGTAATCCTTCGGGCGGGTCCCTTCACCTCTGGATCGATCCGCGCTGAAAGATTCAGGAAGACTTCTATAACTCCTCCTTTCGAGTCCGGAAATTCCAAAAGCATCTCGTTTTTAAGAAATCGTCCTCCCCCGAGCGTCCCGCTGCCGAGGAGCGGCTCGCCGCCCCCAGTCTGTAATTGTAGCTTCACTGAACCTCCGCTCGTTCTGACCCGCAGCTTCAGCCAGGGGTTCTTTTTCAAGTCGATTCCAAAGGCCGGAAGGTCGGCCCAGACCCAGCCATTGGAGGACTTGAGCCGCAGGAACTCCTTGGTCTGTTCGAAATCGATTTTGTTTCCTTCGCCCCATCCTCTCCAGAACCTGACCTTTTCAAGGAGATTGTCTTCTTCGGGAACGAGGAGACGACCAAAGATATCTGCTCGTGGGGGCGGATTCCCCTCGGGGGCCTCTTCGGGCACGGGACGCCCGTAGATACCCGCACGGGGGACGGGTTTGGTTTCCGGAGCGTTTTCAGGAACGAGACGCCCGTAGATATCAGCGCGTGGGGCTGGTCTGGCCGGCGGCTTTTCAGGAATCTCGCGTCTTTCGTCCCAGTTCCTTCTTTCGTCCCAATTCGGTCTCTCGTCCCAATTGCGTCTCTCCCCCGCCGGTCTTCTCTCCTCTTCTTTAAACAAGCCGCAGCCTGAGAAAAATCCCATTAAGGCTGTGAGAATCGCGAGACCCCTCCACCCCCTCAGTTTCGTCCGCACCTCGGAGCGGGCGGCTGGAGACTGGACCGATTTGATCAATTGCGAAGCTACCTCACCTATTGCCCCAATCGCTTTAATCCGAATTCTTTGCTTCGGGTCTTTTAATGCTTCTAGTAAAAACTGCCCCGCCTCGGGCGTCTTGAATCCAACCTCATCCAGAGTACCTTCCGCGAATTGTCCAAGAGTATTGTCTTCAGTTAAAGCGAGCAACTCCGGGACAGCCCATAGTGCCCACTTTCCCATCGCTGACATGGCTCTCATTACCAACCGCGGAATTGCGTGTGGGTGATTCCGTTCTGAAGAGTTAGGCGGCTCTGTTTTAAGTACATCTTGAAGCGCTGAAACCAAACGCTCGACCGCTGCGTCTGCAAGGGCCTTGAAATCCTCCAACTCCCCTTCTATCTTCACCAATTCTGGCCACACTCGTGTGAAGGTTTCGATAGCCGTACTTTGCACATTTCGATCTTCCTTTGGCGTTTTGGCCACGCGTAGGTCCGCTTGCGGCAGAACAGAGGGTGAAATCTTATCGATTAGTCCTCTCACGAGATCTTCCAATAACTTATTCTCCCCTTGCTTCTCGCTCCGCACCTCGGAGCGGGCGGGCGGCCGGAATTCTTCTCCTTCTTTTAATACGATGATGACTAACCTGTGGAAGGGTCTTCCTAAGTGCGAAGCCCATCCCTGACTTAGGACGATCCGAAACTTATCGGCGTCACGGTGCATCGAACGGGCCGATTTAAATACGTCGTCATAGGGGAAATGAGGATCAATTTCACTGAAACGTTTCTTGGAAGGAGGCGTAGGAGCCAATGCGATCCCGGAATCGTTAAGATCCACTGAAATAAGGCCGCCAAATCCGGAGAATTGCTCGGGAGTTAGCCAAACGATGGCCTCAAAGAACCAAGTCCCGGATAATTTTTTGACCTTCCTAAAAACATCCTCCCAATTAGAAAATTCACCAAAGTCTTCAAGAATTCTCCGCACCTCGGAGCGTTGCCTATCCTCGCCGCGCGATTCGGGATTTTGAATCAGTCGATCTAATGCCTGGATCGCACTTTGGATCGTTTCCTCAGAGGGCTTTCCTGTCAAAAGGGACGTTCGGGCTTTCATAAACTCCCTCAGCATTGTCTCAGTAAAGCTTAAGGCGCCAGCCAAGTGAGTGGTGTCCAACACTTCTAGAGAGTAGCGGAGGAGTCGTCGGAATACAGGGGCCATCACGAGCTCGGTTTTCTCCGCGATCGTAAGCTTCGTAAACAATATCTCTTGAGCCCACTTAACGCGCAGCTCCCGATACCGATGTTCCTTTACTATGACCCCCGGATTGTTTTTTCTTAAGTCTAAAATAGCTTGAGTCCACTTATTGGCGCCTCTCTGGGCGACGGTGATTTTAGGCATTAGAACGAGATCCAATTTGCCTTTCTTTATTCGCTCGATAAAGGCCTCTGTACCGACGCTGTTTTCGACTTCAATTCGAAATCGTCTATTGATTCCGAGTCTCTCACGCCCCCATTCAAAGCTGTTCCTAACATTCTTGGTCACGAGTTTGATATGTTCAGGCCCTCTATCAAATGACTCATCTTCAAAAGACTTTTGATCTGCATAGACCCGGACGATCGCGATCGGAATCGCCCGTCCTACGCCCTCAGTCGTGAAAGCTATGCGCACCTCGGAGCGGGGAGCGTTTTCCGCCATTTTTTTCCTGAATTCTTGAAGCTTCTGGAGAGCTGTGGGGACCAAATCATCGGTCAAGGGTTTGAGGTGTTGCTCCGGTCGATAGCCGTCGATCACTCTTAGTAAGATCTTCGGCTCGATCCCCTGTTTCCCCTTGCTTTCCTCGAAGCGCTTCATTTCTAAATAACCCAGCAACCCGTAATTGGCATCGCTTCCGGTAAACTTCCTATTTCTCATAAACTGGATCAGGCCCCGGCGAAAGAACTCAACAAGGTGCCAATAAGCCAACGATTCCTCTTTTTCACCGGCCAACAGATACATCGTGTAGGAAGACGCTTCGTTGCTTCTCTTCACCAGCTCCCGCTGCGGCCCTTTTAAAAGGGCGTTGGCCTTATCAGGGTCATACCCTTGGTTCTCCCGAAGCCATTTCAATGACGCATATTCACCCGCAATCGTCTCGTAAACTTCCCCTGCGATGTTGTATGCAATCAATTCTTTCAGCGGATTCTTGTAACGGCTAATTACTTCAATTACTTTTTCATTGGTCTTCGCCTCGGAGAGCTCCTGATTAATCCCGGCTAGCTTTTGAGCGATTCGTAAACTGTCCTCCCGAGTTTGCTCCATCACTGCCAAACCGTGAGCCTCACGGACAACCATTGCGAGCAGATTCCGTAGGAATAAATCTCCCGAACCGATGGTCTGAAGGTCTCGAATCTGCTGCGAAAATCTCGCAACATTAATCCTTAGGATGAGCCGACCCCTTTCATCTGGTGACTTACTAAACATTGTGAATTCACTCTCTTCTAGCTCTATTTCCTTAGCCGTGTCGAGAATAGAAAGAAAACGGTCAAGGACCTTCCTTTGAGGATAGCCCTTTGCTTTGAGCCACTCGATCATCAAGAGGACGTTGGCCTTAGACATCGCAAGCTCGGGGTTGAGCGTAAGATGCATCGCAAGAGTGGGCTTTGTGTGAAGGCGCATCAAAAGTTCGGTGGGGCTTAACTTCCCTAAATCACTAGCGGGTTGTTGAGCTTCGAGTGCTTCGGGTGAAGCTCCGGCCAGCGCCAACCCTGTGAGGGATCCAGCAACCCTACGGCCAAAAATTCGCCTTGAGAGCTGCGCATTGGGAAAGGTGCGGATTTCAGAGCGGCCTGCCGCTTCACCGAGTTTTTTCCTCACTTCTTCCATTCTCTGGAGGGCCCTTTTGCCAAGTTCGTCGGTCAAGGATCTGAGGGCGTTCTTCGGCATATCATTTTCCAGTAACTTTAACAGGACGTTCGGATTGATCCCTTCTTTTCCATTCGTTTCTTCAAAGCGAATCATTTCAGAATAAACCGCTACTGCATAATTTCTGTGGCTGCCGACCCAGCCCCCGTCTCTCATCATCTCGAGCATGCCTCTTAGAGCGTTACGGATAAGGTTCTCCTCAATCCATACTTCATCCTTAGACGATTCATCCTTATGAGTTGAAATGACATGATCGAGAAGCAGGATATAAGACGATCGAAGGCTTTTGATTATCATTTCCCGCTGTGCTCCATTAGCAAGGCGAGCGACCTCCCGAACGTCCATTAATTTTTGCCCCGCCAGCCATTCAAGCTCACGGACTTGAGCCCGATCTTCATAAACTTGGTTGACGATATTATGGACAGTGACGTCCTTTCTGAGGGCCAGGGTGCCGCGAAGCGTTTTAATTAAGTTCTGGTGATCTTGCGCGTTCTTAACCTCCATCAAGTTCCCTTCTGGATTCATTCGATTTGCCTCAAGGATCCTTTTTATGAGTTCCAATCGATCCTTCAAGGTTTGTTCCCTCAAGAAGAGAGCGTGGGGAAGGCGCAGGGTATCCGAGAGAAGCGAGTATGAGAAGAGATCGCCGGAACCGATGGTCTGAAGGTCTTGAATGCGTTGAAGGAGCCCCTCGCTGTTTAGCTCAACGGTTATTTGCCCACTTTCGTTGACATGGGCGAGAAAGGATACATATTCACGGTCGAGGGGATCCATTTCCTGAGCCTTGTCAAGGTAGGGAAGAGCGAGCTCGAGCTGCTTGCTCCGGGGGTGTCCCTTTTGCATCGCCCACTCAATCATGCGACGAAGATTGCTCTTGGCCAACTCAAGATTGCCCTTTTCGGGCTTTGTACTCAGATGCTTCAAAAGTTCCGCGGGGCTTAATCTCCCCAAGTCGTCTGCGGCTTTGGCTTCGGGGGCCTCTTTCTTCTCTGGGTCCGGCTTCGGTTCAGACGGCGGAGATATACGAGTGAGGCGGCCGTCCTGGGTGAGAAGTTCTAGTTCTTTGGAATCGAGATCTCGCTCAAATTCTTTAAACGTGCGTTGCCTTGGGGCCTTGAGGAGATACCGGGCCGCAAAGCCTCTGAGCCAATCGCTGTCCCGATCCTCATAGCCGTATTTTCTCAGATAACCACTGACAAACTCTTCCATCTTAAAGAGGCTCAATTGCGCCCGGTTGAATTTTTCTTCTTCGGAAAGCCGGTGAAAACCCCATTCCGGATCCCGGACGGCTTCTGGGACCCAATACCGATTTCCTTCTCGGGGAGTCTCTCCCCTTTCGAAGCACCCCGTAATTAAGAGACTCGCGACGGAGGCTAAAAGAGCGCCGACCGCCCCTGCAAAGGTCCCATTCCTCCACAACCTCTTCCCAGGGCCGCCCCGCACCTCGGAGCGGAAATCGGCTGAAGCCTCGTCGCCAGCCATTCCCTGAATTTCATAAAACAAAAGGGCTATTTGGGCTACTGTCACTTCCTTTGAATCTTGGCCCCATAGGGAGTCAACGATGAGACTCTCAACCTTGTCTTTGACCGCTCGAGCGAACTTCGGAGCAAACCTGATTTGGTGTTTATCGACATCTAAAACAAGCAGGGCATCGTTACCGTAGGTTGCCGCTCTGCGAATCAAACGGACAACGTCGGGATTGATTGATTCTCCCGTTTTGGGCGAGGTAGCCAGAATAAATTGGAGGAGCATCAAAGCCGCTCCGGGCATGACGATCTCGGAAAGCCCTCGGATGACAGCCCGGTTATTTTGGGTTCCGAGAAATTGTTTGTATGACTCTATATTCGGAGTGACTTTGTGAACACGATGTCCCCACTGTTTGGATTTTTCGGGATCGAGCACAAGCAGAGGCGGAGCGTTCGGTTCCGACTCAATTTGAATCTGCCGCGCTGCTTCAAGATCTTCGCCTTGAATTCGAAGTAAAGCCCATAGCGAAATGGCCCATATAATGGGGATGTGTTCTCGATTACTGTCTTGAAGATTGTTAACCGCTTCGGCAAAGATCCGGTCTTCGTCTTTTGCCCGCAGCTCATCTTCCGGGGCTAATTCCTTAATAGCGGCTTTTAGGTTTAGACGTTCTCTTTCTCTCTCATCCCCATTCCGCACCTCGGAGCGGCCGCCGCTTCTTTTTAAGGGGTCGCCTTTATCTAAAAGCTGGTTCCAACGGCTTCGATCTAAAGGATTCTCATAGGGAATAGAAACTCGGACCGACGGCAGCTCCCCTCCCTCAGCTTTCGGGTCGGGCAATGAAAGGGTTAAACTGCCCCGCACGGTTTCAGTGGGCGGGTTGAGCCACACCCCATCTCTCCAGATTTCACCGATACGAACTCCGTCGTCACGGCGGGGAACCAGCCGACGGTACTCGTAAGTGAGCTCAACTTGATTTGCCCGAACGGCTGCATTGAGTCCGGTTACGATCCCCTTCGCGTCTTCAATGAGATAATGACCTCTCAGGGTGCCTGTTTTTGAATCCCGGACATAGAGCGTGTAGCTGTTTGTCTTGTCGAGGAGGTTTGGCCGTTTGAAGAGCTCCACCCGTAAATCTTCCGGAGCCTTCTCTTCCTTTTTGCTAAGGGGGCTTTCGAATGGTTCTCGGGGGCGATCCGGCTCAGCCTTCGGGGTCTCTTCAGAAAACGTGCGGTCAAGGGGGCGAGGGAAACGCTCCGGTTCGGCCGGCGGTTCTTCTCTCCGGACGTAGCCTCCCCCTCCTCCGTCTCGCCTTTCTCTTCTATCTTCTCTATCTTCCCGAGGTTGAAACAGCTCATGGAGCCCCCGTATGATGTTGCAGCCCCCGGCGAGCGCAGCGCCGGCGGTAAGGAGCGTCGCAAGCCACAACATCCCTCCCTGCTTCCTCCGCACCTCGGCTCTCGCAGCGGCCAGCTTCTGGCGCAATTCGGTACGAGGAGCCGGTAAATTGGCTTTGAATTCGCCAAGCTGATTGCGGATCTTGTCTTTAAGTTTGTTGATCAATGGTTCATAGGCTTCATCGGGTAAGTCCCCCTTCCTGACCCGCTCAATCACATTCGAATTGACGCCTTGTTGCCCCCCGGTTTCATCATATCGCTTTGTTTCGGAAAAAACGTACAACCCGAAATTGGCAGTCGAGTCTAGAAAGCCATCATTCTTCACATATTGAATTAAGCTCCTATTAAAGGAGTTGATGAGCCACCAGCGAATATGGGCCTCTTCTACACCACCGCCCAACTGGAGCAATATGTTGCCGGATTTCCGAATCCTTTTCTCAACCGTGTCCCGAAGCTCGCCCTGCAGCAACAAATCGACCTTCCGCGGATCATAAAAACCTTTATTCGTGAGGTATCGGAATTCTTCATATTCCTGCAAGTCCTCATAAACTTCCATGGCTATAGTGTTGGCAATGTGTTGCGAGAAGATTTCTTCATGGTCGCGAATGAAGCGAACCTTTTTAGCCGTAGTATTGGCGGCTTTGAACTCCTCAGCTAATTTTGATAAGCTTTGATTTGTTTGCAATAAGTGATCACGGTTGTGATACATCAGCCATAATCCGTGAGCTTCCCGAATCACTCCTGTCAACAATAGCTGCACGAACAAATCTGCCGAACCGATTCTCTGAACATCTTGAATACGTTCGGAAAGCTCTAAATGGTTGATACTCAGATATAATTTATTACCATCTGTTGAGAGGGTCTTGCTTAGAAAGCTAATGTCCCTTTCCGAAAACTCTACTTCCTCAGCTGCGTCAAGGTAGGAAAGATAAAAGTCCAGAACGGGCTTATGCGGATAATCCTTTTGCTGCTTCATCCATTTGACCATTAAACGGACATTCGCTTTCGCGGTATCGATATCCGGTTTCGCGCGCAAGCGTCTTAATAGTTGGTCGGGACTCAGCTTGCCTACTTCATTATTCGTCCACAAATAGGCGCCGATACCAACTGCTAAAGCTGCGCCTGCTGCCAAGATAAACGTTCTTCGAGTGATCCTAGGTTGTTGAGGCTCTCTCCTCGATAACGCTTTTGTTTCATTCCTTTCTTGTTTCCCCCGCGCCTCGGAGCGGCGGGAGGGTGAAGCCTTTTTATTTTCCTCTTTCGGTTTTTCGGCGGGGATTTCCACCTTGAAGGGCTTGTAAGTTGCGCTGTCGCGTTTGACTTCAAAAAGGAATTGATCCCCGTTGGCGCGCGTCAGGATAAACGTGTTCGGACTCTTCAACTCAACCTTGACCCCCCGAACGGCGATGGGCCCCAAACCCTTCGGCACCGGCAGACCAAACAGCTCAACCCGGTTTCCTTCCTTCAGTCGGACCACACGAATCGTGTTGACGCTCGAATCCAAGACCGCCACCTCATCGCTCACTCCGAGAATCTTTCCTGGGCCGAAGTTGCCGATAAAGGGGGATCGTTCAAATTGCTTCTCTTTTAGATCGTAAATCCCGAGATACGGGTTGCCGCGTTCTTCGGCGTAGTAAACGAGCTTCTTCTTGTTGGGCGTAAAAACCCCGTTGTAGAGGAGAGTGTCCACGCCTTGGATATTGACGACGTAGTGGGTTTGCCCATTTTTCATTTTCACCTCCACCACCTCGGGGTTGATCCTCGCCGCTCCGGCAATGCGCTCCGCAATCAGGGCAACTCGAATCTGAGGCGGGACGAGCTCTTGCGTCTTATCGATCGCCTTGGGCGGTTCGGCGCCCTGGGAGAGGCGTGCGATCAGGGCAACTACACCCCCGATGAGCAATGCCGTTAACCCGGCTGCCAGCCATTTCTTCCAAGACTTTGACGGCGGGGAATCGACAGCAGCAATCTTAGAAAGCATCTCTTGAAAATCGGCTCTCTCGTCGACCGGCTGCGCATCGAGGATGTTCGGTCGAAGCTCCCTGCTCGGCTTCTCCTCTTTTCCCCGCACCTCGGAGCGGTTGAGGGCTTGCATGTTCGGGATTCCGTAATATTCCCAGAACGGACGCATTGCGGTCACCATCACATCTTTAAGAACTCCGAAATGATCGGCGGCGTGGGCCCCGGGAGACTCGTCGCTCAACCGCTCGATAACGATCTTGGAAAGCCAATCGTCATAAGCGTCCGTTTGGGGAGAAACGTTCGTAGGCGCGGTCAAGGCGCCGCTATCAATATCCTTCTTGATCTCCTCGAGAACTTTCTTGAAATTGATCCGGCCCGGGAAGAAGCCGACGTGGGGAATCACGGCTTCCCCTTGCTTCTCGAGCTCGCGATTAATCCGTCCAATCTCTGATGCTACTCTCGGCAGCTCCTCCGCGCCGGCACTGAGCCACATAACCGGGCGGTAGGCATCCTGGGCGAACTCCCGCACGACCTTCACTTTCTCCGAGTCGTCCATTAAGGGGACCTCTGTCCCGTGATAACGGGTGAGCACGATCGGGGTGCTCGCTTTGACGATGTGGGCACCCATATGACGCTCTTTCATTTTTCGGATAAAGGATCTCGAGTTGTGGCTGAGCCAGGACGCCAGCTCTCTTTGATAAGTGTGGTAATCTCCGCTGCTAGGGAACTTGTCTGGTTTTAAGTCTGTGGCCTGGCCTCCTCCCATAGTCTTCGGCATCAGGTTTTCCGGAGCCACGAGGACGCCGGCTTCGTGGGCGTTACGGACGAGCTTTTCGAAGACATCCAAAATTTCCCCGTGCGATTCCGGCACGAGGTGGTCCCAGTAAAGTCCCAGCTTCACCATTTCAATTTGGGGGATATCCCGTTTTAAATCTTCAAGGCTCACGCCGAGCCAATCGAGAACGGTTTTCGTTTTCCCGGGAGTGAAGGGCCTTAAGGGTCTCTTTTCCGAACCATTCGGGTTCTCAGGATATTCGTTTCCGATCGCAAGGATTTTGCCGCGGACCAAATCGACGAGTTCGGGATGAAGCTTGAAAGGGCCGAACTCTTCAGGATTGTATTTTTTCTCTTTGATCTCCATCAGGGTTTTAAATTCACCGGTCAGGTTATGATCCCGGCCAATTTGATAGCCCGGATTAATGAGGACACCGGTAGTAAACCTGCTTGTTCCCTTGATCACCGCCCGCTGAGCTCGTCCGATATCTTTCCACGGCAGATTTCCGAAATTGTGATTGCCCAAGTGGTCGCCAGGGAAGATTACCGCCGTCCCCGCAAGGGGGCCCGAAGGAGGTAGAACTCTATGGAGGGACTCAAGCTGCTTCGGGTCCTGCTTGGCCATTTCTTCAAGCCACCGCCGGCCTTCGAACTCCCTCAAGTCCATAAACCCCTGCCGCACCTCCCCCCTGGCCTTTCGGCCCTCGGGGCCGGAGGCGGCCCTTGCCTCAGATCGAGGGTTTACAGGTTCCCAGGGTGAGGCGGAACGGCCCGGTTCGAGGATTGCCGGGGCGGTGACCAGAGGCGGCGCCGCGGCGGGCCGAAGCAGCCGGAAAATATTCGGTGCGGTGAACCGGCCCTCCTGATCGAGCTCACGGAGCCCAGCGATAAAGCGCTCCAGCTTCACCTTCCAGGGAGAAATAAAGGTTTCTCTTTCCCCCGGCTTCAGGAGTTCGTCAAGATAGGTCGTGTATTGTTTTGCCTGGGAACTTCTTTTTTCGTCGGCGAGATCGCGGAGGATTTGGTCGCGCCAGGATTTGATCGCAGGGGCGGGTTTTAATCCCCCGCCTGCATTCAGCAGCCGGTCCCGCGTCCCCCGCACAAACGCTTCGTATAAATTCACACGGCCGTTTTCGACGCGGAAATACCCCTTCCACGACACCTCGCCCCGCATCTGGGCACGGTAAAGGTTTTCTTCAGGCAAGGAGGAGATTTCGGGCCTCACCAGGAGGTACGAAACCCCTTCCCTCTCGAGGCGCGTTCTTAGTCCCTCAGTGTGAAAGCCGCCCGCCACGAGCAAGGCCGTACCGCGCACATTCTCTTTTGTAAGCAGCTTGAGAAGATTGGAGAAGAACGCGACTTCACGCCTCTCGGCATTTTTGTAGAAGGCAGCGTGGTGTTTAAAATCGGGGTCTCGCGATACGCCTTTGAGTGCTTCCCATTCGCCGCGCGTTATTTCGAGCTTGGCGAGTTTCTTGAGGGACCTCAGGTTTTTCGTCTCCTGATCCGCCTTCCTTTCTTCCTCGCTTCTCAAGAGGTCTTCTTTGACCGACTGGGCGAAGCGCTCGAATTCGTCGAAAACCTTTGTCCCTTCAAGGTCCCGGAGGCGCCTTTGGGCGCTGATTTCTTTTTCAAGCGACTTCGAAAAGGGGAGGGAGAGATTTCGCTTCCCGGCAAGTTCCCCCAAGTAGAGAGCAAAGGCTTCCGTGGAAATCTGGGAGGAATGAAATTCCTGATACTTTTGATTGAACTGGACGCGTTCTTCTTTCTGCTTGAGGAGGGGCTTGAGTCTTTTGACCGCTTGCTTGACTTCCTGATTGCCTCGAGGATTTTCCCGTCTCCCCGCTTCCTCAAGAAGCAGCGAGAGCTCTCCTTCGGGGGAAGGCGCCTTCGTTTGGGAGAGCTTTTTGAGGACCTCAAACAGGGTCGCCTCATTGCTGTAAAACTTCTGAAGCGCTTCATCGATCTCAAGAAGGGGTTTCGAATAAAGCGCCTTTTTCTTCTCCTCGACCCTCCGTTCGGCGGCCGACAACTTTTCCAGAAGGTCGGGCTCTTTTTTGAGGGCCTCCAAATAAAGCGTGATCCCCGCTTCGTAAAGCCCCCAATCCTCGATTCCGTGAAAGACGGTCTCCTCTTCCTCTTTGCCTGATAGGATCGCCGAGGCGACGCTTCCCGGCAGCTCCCCTTTTTCAAAATACGATTCCAGGACCTTTTTGAGGACCTTCTTGTCGGGGAAACTTCGGAAGATTCGCGGATCGAGCCGGGAGGAGGCTCCTTCAAGCGCCACGAGCCGCGTTCCGTAGTCCGATTGGAAATGCTGAATCAGCCTTTGGATCTGCCTCTGCGCCTCCGGAACGGCGTGGGCGTCTTCAACGAGGACGACGGTCGCTCCCTGCTTCCCCTCAAATTGCTTCTCGATTCTTCCCAGCTCCCTTGGAACCTGAAACGTCACCGCTCCCTGAGAAGCCATCCTCGGCTCGCCACTTCCGGTCATCGCGGCGCGAGAGGAAGGGATTCCAGTCGTTAAGTTTGTAACAACGAAGGAGAAAGTAATGAGAAAGGCTTGAATCCTTGTCGTGAGGCGGTTGGAGTTTTCCATTTCTTTTGCAAACAGTTGAGTTTGAAAAGAAATGTAACCTCCGCTTTAGAACAAACCAATGGAATAGCGACGAACGGTTGCTTGAAGAGGCTATTCGGTCAGAGGAATCGCTTGAACGGAGGGAGAAAAACTAGGAACTAGACTCTTGCGCCGGCGGGCTGGGCGCCCGAGCGGGAAGAGCCTTTGAGTCTTTTGCCGATGAAAACGGCGAGGTCAACGCAGCGATTCGAATAGCCCCACTCGTTATCGTACCAGGCGACGACTTTTACGGACGTCTTATCAATCACCTTGGTGAGGGCACTGTCGACGATCGAAGAAAGAGGATTTCCTTTAAAGTCCATTGAAACGAGCGGTTCGTCACAGTAGCCGAGGATCCCCTTCATCTTTCCTTCGGCCGCCTGCTTGAGTGCGGCATTCACAGCTTCGGTGGTCGTTTCCTTTTCCACTTCACAGACCAAGTCGACCACGGAAACGTCGGGCGTCGGAACCCTCATTGCAAAACCGTCGAGCTTGCCGTTCAGTTCGGGAAGCACCAGACCAATCGCCTTCGCGGCACCGGTGCTACTTGGGATAATCGACATTGCCGCGGAACGGGCCCGGCGGAGATCTTTGTGCACGAGATCAAGAATCCGCTGGTCGTTCGTGTAGGAGTGCACGGTGGTCATTTGGCCGTGCTTGATCTGAAACTGATCGTTCAAGACTTTTGCGACAGGAGCGAGGCAGTTTGTCGTGCAGGAGGCGTTTGAAATGATGTTGTGCTTCTCAGAGTCGTATTTGTCGTCGTTGACACCCAACACCAGCGTAATATCTTCCTTTGAGGCAGGGGCCGAAATGATCACCTTTTTCGCCCCCCCTTGCAGGTGGGCCTTCGCTTTATCGCCGTCCGTGAAAATCCCGGTGGACTCAATCACCACGTCGACTCCAAGCTGACCCCAGGGAATCTGCGCCGGATCCTTGTAGGCGAGGACCTTCAGCTCTTTGCCGTCGACCACGAGGGCATTTTCTTTGGCTTCGACCTTGGCGTCGAGAATTCCAAAGGTGGAATCGTATTTAAGGAGGTGGGCTAAGACCTTTGTCTCGGTGGGGAGGTCGTTGACGGCAACAAATTCAACGCCCGGGTTCCGGAAACCGGACCGATAAACCATTCGCCCAATCCGTCCAAAGCCATTAATGCCAACACGAACTGCCATTTTCGATGCCTCCCTCAATGAATTGAAGCGGCCATTATAAGGCCCTTGCCGTGCCTGTCAAGCGAGAAGCCGGTCGACCTCCCCCTTCAAGACCTCCAGATCAAACGGTTTCTGAAGGAAGGCGTCCCGGCCGAGTTTTTCCGCTTCGTCAAAGAGCCCTTGATCGACATAGCCGGTGACGACAATCGTTTTCGTCCGGGGAGAAATCTTTTTCACCGTTTCCAGGACCTTTAGACCCGAAATATCCGGAAGCTTCATATCCAGGAGGAGGACGTCCGGCTTGAGCCTGCGGATGAGCTCGATCCCTTCCGCTCCAGAATCGGCGGAGTGAACGCGGTGACCTTCCTCCTCAAAGAAGCACTTGATCTCTTCAACAATTCCCGGTTCGTCGTCTACAATCAGGAGGAGCGCCATAGAAGGGGATTCTATTCCTTCAGAACCTCTTCGTAAACAGTTTCGAGTTCCTTTGCCATTCGTTCGATCGAGAAACGCTCTTCTGCGCTCTTCGACCCGGCCTTCCCCATTTCCTTACGCAGCGGTGCGTTCTTCACAAGCAGCCGGATCGCCTCGCGAAGCGACTGCTCATCTCTCGGCTCCACGATGATTCCATTCACCCGCTCTTTAATGAGGGAGCTGAGCGCCCAGGTGTTCGTCACCACCACCGGCTTCTCACAGACCATCGCCTCTACGACGCTCAGCCCAAACGCTTCGCGCCACGTGGCCGGGTGGACAAAAATATCGGTCACCGCCAATGGCTTCGAAATATCCTTCAGGTTTCCTGTAAAGCGAACGCTGCCATTGAGGCCCAATCCCTTCGTTAGACTTTCCAGCCGGTCTCGCTCCCTTCCTTCTCCCACAATGAGGAGTCTCAGCTTCGGAAACTCGGAATCAAGCCCCTTGAGTGCGCGAATCAGATACTCGTGCCCCTTTTCCGAGATGAGCCGTGCAATGATCCCGAGAATCACGGCATCTTCCGGCATTCCGTATTCTCTTCTTGCCGCGCGCGGATCCTGCTGAAGGACCCGGCGCCGGATCCCTTCAATGTCAATTCCGTTATAGACCACCCGAACCCTTGAGGCGGCCACCCGGTGTTTGGCCATCAGTTCCTCCGCTACCGGTTCGCTGATCGCAATCGCCCGGTTCCCCCACGCCGGGAGGAGCCTTCGGCCGAGACGCCTCTCGTAAAATCCGTGCACGGTTGTTACAAAGGGAATCCCGGTCGAGAGACGGATAAAGAAAGCGAGCACCTGCGTCACCCGGTTGTGAGCGTGAATCAAATCGATCTTCTCCTTCTTAACCCAATGGGTCACTTCCGGAAGCGCCCCGTAGAGCTTGGGGCTCAATTCGCTCTTCGTCCGGATCGGGAATGCTTTCACCTGAACACCGCTTTCCCGAAACTCATGTTCGAGATCTCCCCCGCCTGAAGCGACAAAGACTTCGTGCCCCCGCGCCCGTAAAGCAGAGCCGACCGTGAGAATGTACCGGGAGATCCCCCCCAGATTGAGGTGGGTTGTAAGATAAAGAATTTTCATTCGAGACCTTCGAAGCGAAAACCGGGTTTCAGGCGCTGGCCGTTCGCAAATTCACTCCCGGAAATCATCTTTCGTCCCGGAAGCTGGAGTTTTAGGATTTTGAGTGAACCCATACCTGTCTGGATCCTCAAACCCCCTTGGCTGCTCATTTCGAGAAGGGTTCCGGGTTCGGCCTCTGTACAGGAGACCGAGTCGACCGCCGCTTCGACGATTCGCAGAGGTTCCTTTTTATATCCGATAAACGCCCCCGGCCAGGGATGAAACGCGCGAATCTTCCGCTCCAGCTGGACCGCCCCCTCTTGAAGCTTCAAATGTCCGTCTTCCTTGGCGAGCTTCCTTGCGTAAGTCGCTTTCGAATGATCCTGGGGTGCGGGACGAACCGTTCCCTGACTGAGTTTATCAAACGCCTCCGACAGGGCCTTCCGCGAAAGCTCCGCAAGAAGCTTCGTTAACGATTCCGTGGTCTCTTTTTCACCGAGCGGGATACGAGTCTGGTGAATGATGTCTCCTGCGTCCAGCTCCTTCGTCACCACGAAAATCGTGACTCCAGTTTCCTTCTCCCCTTCGAGGATCTGCCAGGTGATCGGCGCAGCGCCCCGGTGCTTCGGCAGTAGCGACGGGTGCACATTCCAACTCCTCCCCGTTGGAATTTTGAGCCACGATTCCGGGATTAATTTTCCGTACGAGGAGACAACAAACATTTCCGGTCCGAGAGAAAGAATCGTCTTCTCAAGCTCCGGGTCCTTGAGCTTCGCCGGCGTATAGGTTGGAATCTTTTTCTCGTCGCAAACCTGTTTCACCGGATTCGGCTGGACGTGAAGGCCGCGTCCCCTCGGACGATCCGGTGTGGTCACGACCGCCACAAGTTCGTGCGGCCGGCTCTGGCAGCACTCCAGGGCAGGGAGAGAAAAATCAGACGAGCCGAAAAAAACGATCCTCAAGGTTTGAGAGGGGGGTTAGAGACGCTGGTAGGTAGCCAAAAGTTCCTGGCGTTTGTCAAAATCGACCCGGTCGACCAAAAGGATTCCATTCAGGTGGTCCACCTCGTGCTGGATGATCCGGGCGAAAAAGTCCTTCACTTCCATTTCGACCGGCTTTCCGGTCCGGTCGAGGGCATGAAACTTGATCACTTTGGCGCGGGGAATTTCCCCTGAGATTCCGGGGAGGCTCAGGCAGCCTTCCATTCCGAGTTCTCTTCCCCGGGCTTCGAGGATTTCGGGATTACAGAAGACATATTCCTCCCCCTCCGTCATTGTGGGGGACGCTACGAAAATCCTCTGGGAAACCCCGATCTGGGGAGCCGCCAGGCCGACGCCATCTTCGACGTACATCGTCGCGATCATATGGTCGAACAGTTTCTGCGTCTCAGGCCCAAAGTCGGTCACAGGCTCCGCCTTTTTTCGCAAGATCGGGTCGGGGTAGGTTTTGAGCTTCAAAATCTCCATCTTCTGATTCTTCCTGGCGTTGCGTAATTATAGCACGGCACGGACGGCCTAGAGAATGTTCAGGGGGTTCACGTCGATCTGCATTGCGACCCCAGAGCTCCGTTTAATATGAGGAAGGGTATCGCGGATGAGCTTCTGGGCCCCGGCAAGCTCGCTCGCCTTCACGAGCACGTGCCACCGGTAGTGCCCCCGAAGCCGGTAAAAAGGGAGCGGTGCCGGACCTACGATTTCGACCCCGCTCTCTTTCTCCAGTTCCTTTAACATTGCGTCGCGAAGCTCTCGCGCAAAAAGGTAAGCCTTTTTCTCCACTTTGGACCGAATCAAAATGTTGATCAACCCTTTCGACGGCGGGTAGCCAAATTCGATCCGTTTCTCGATCTCTTGTTTGTAAAACTGCCAATAATCGTGCTCCTTGGCAGCAGCGACACTCGGGTGATTGGGAGAATAGGTCTGGATCAAGACCCGGCCCGCTTTCTCTCCCCTTCCTGCTCTTCCTGCCACCTGGGTCAGGAGTTGGAACGTCCGCTCTCCCGACCGAAAATCCGGAAGGACGAGCCCCACGTCGGCCAGGATCACTCCCACAAGCGTCACGTGGGGAAAATCGAACCCCTTGGCAATCATCTGCGTCCCCACAAGAATATCGATCTTATGGTCCCGGAAATCTTGAAGGATCTGCTCGTGACTCCCCTTGCGGCGGATCGAATCGGTATCAACCCGCGCCACGCGCGCTTGAGGAAAAAGGCGGTTCACCTCACTCTCCACCTTTTCCGTGCCAAAACCGGTAAAGCGAAGCAGCGGCTTGGCGCAGCGGGCACAGACGGAAGGAATTTCCGTGTGAAAATTACAATAATGACAAAGGAGCTGATTCTCTTCTTGATGAAACGTGAGCGAGACTTCACAGGAAGAACAGCTCACCACCTCCCCACAGCCCGGGCAGTGAACCGAGGTCGAAAATCCTCTTCGATTGAGGAGCAGAATCGTTCCCTCTTTCCGACTGAGATTCGCTTCGATCTCCTGCGCCAAAGCCCGGGATAAAATCACGCTTCGTCTCTGGATCTCCCTTTCCCGCTTGAGATCGACGATCGTGACCGGCGGTAGCGCCTTCTCCTCCACCCGTTTCGTCAAATCGAGACGCTGAAACAGATTTTGAGCCGCAAGCGAAGTCGATTCCAAAGAGGGGGTCGCACTCCCAAGAATCAAAAGAGCTTTTTCTTCGCGCGCAAGCCAGAGCGCCACCTCGCGTGCGTGATACCTGGGATTTTTGTCCTGCTTGTAAGAGCCCTCGTGTTCTTCGTCGATTAGAATCAGCCCTAAAGGAGAAAGCGGAGCGAAGATCGCGGAACGGGGGCCGAGGAGGACCCGTTTTCTTCCCGATTCAACCCGTTTCCAGGCGGAGAAGCGCTCGCCGTCAGAGAGCTTACTGTGAAGAACCTCGAGCGTCTCTCCAAAATGATGATGAAAGAACCTCCGGATCTGCTCGGTGAGCGCAATCTCCGGGACAAGAACGATCGCCCCCTTACCCCTCGCAAGCACTTCCTTAATGGTGCGAATATAGAGTTCGGTCTTGCCGCTCCCGGTAACACCGTAAAGGAGGATCGGACGGGGTGTTTCCTCGTCGAGAGACTTCCGAATCGCCTGAAACGCCTTCTCCTGCTCCGGGGTGAGAACCAGCTCGGCCGTGCGGGGCGGCTCGGAGAGGGGTGCCGCTGCTTCCTTCTCCTTCCAGCGCCTTCCTTTTTTTACCCAGTTGGGGACCGCGGTCTCAATCGCTTCTCCCCAGCTCGAGAAGTAATATTCGGAAAGCCATTTCGTGAGACGGAGGATCCTTTGCGAAAGGACCGGCTCCTCGTCCGTGATTTCAATCACGCTTTTAAGCTTCTGCGCCGGCGGAGCCTCCCGAAATCCGACAAGGAATCCGATCATCTCACGATTCTTGAAGGGGACGCGGACCCGGACCCCCACTTTCGCTTTGGGGATTTGATTGGGTTCTAGGAGGTAGGTGAAGGCGCCCTCGATCGGAAGCGGGACCGCCACATCGACACAAACTTGACCGGTCTCGGGACGCTCTTCTGCTTCTAAAACGGCTTTCGACTTATTCTCAACCATCGGTTTCCAAAATCGCCTTCACCTTCTTGAGGTCTTCCCAGGCCTTTCGCTTCTCGGGGGGGTTGCGGAGGAGATAGGCCGGGTGAAAGGTGCAAATCACCGGAATTCCCTCGTAAGTATGGGTTCGGCCGCGAAGACTTGAGATCGGAACACCGGTCTTGAGAAGCGTTTGCGCCGCGAAGGTCCCGAGCGCGCAAATCAGTTTCGGACGGATGAGCGAAATCAGCTGGACGAGATAAGGACTGCAGTTTTCAATCTCAAGGGGCTTCGGCGTACGATTTCCGGGGGGCCGGCACTTGAGGACATTTGCAATGAAGACCTCCTCCCGCTTGTAGCCGATCGCTTCGATCATTTTCGTCAGAAGCTGGCCGGCCGCTCCGACGAAAGGAAGCCCTTGTCGGTCTTCTTCAGCGCCCGGCGCCTCTCCGACAAAAAGAAGCTTTGCCTCCGGGTTTCCCGATCCAAAGACGACTGTTTTCCGCGTCGCAGCAAGTTCCTCACATTTCGTGCAGCGAAGCACCGTCTCGCGGAGCTTGAGAAGCGCATTCTTTTCCTCTGCGCTCTTGGGAGAGCTCTTCTTTTGCGAGGGCGTCAGGAAAACCTCGCGCACCCCGGAAGCCTGAAGCATTTCCAAAAAGACCTTAGCGTCCACGGCCCTCGATCCTTTCTAAAACAAGCTTTGCAAGCTCGACAGCCGCCTGGGGCTTGGCAAGCTTCTGGATGCTTCTCCTCTTCTCCTCTAAAACCTCGGGATAGTCGAGGATCGCTTTCAAGATGACACGGATATCACTCGGCTGCCCCAGGAAGAAGGAGGTATTTCTCTCTTTGAGGAGTTTGGCATTCCCCGCCTCCTGACCCGGAATCGGCTCGAGCACCACCATAGGAAGCTCTTTGGCGAGGCTTTCCGAAGTGGTGGCACCCCCTGGCTTGGCAATGATAAGGTCGCTTGCGTCCATCAGTTCATCCATATGCGTCACAAATCCGTAATGCTTCACCCGGAAGGGATAAATCTCCCTCTCGAGGGCACGGCGCTGAGATTCGTTCCGGCCCGAGACGGTCATCACCTGGATTTGGTTTCCGAATTCGCGAAGCGTCCGTAGGATCCCGGCCGTCGGTCCGAGACCGAAGCTTCCGCTCGTGATCAGGATCGTGAAGCGATTCTCGTCCAGTTCTTCCTTCTTCCGGGCTTCCCCTTTCCCGGCACCCGGCTGGAACCGGAGGAGAATCGGAATCCCGCCCGCCGTGATCTTCTGTGACGGTACCCCCCACCCCTCCAGAATTTCCTTGCCCTCCTCGCTCATCACCCAATAATGGTCGGTCCCGGGATTGACCCAAAAGGCGTGCGGCAGGAAATCAGTCACGACTGAAACGGTGAAACCGGAAATCGTCCCCTTCTCTTTTTCTCCCCCTAAAACCTCCGGCGCAAAAAAATGGGTGTAGATGATCGCGTCGGGCTTTTCCCGAATCATCCGTTCCGCGAGCCGTCTTCCGACAAGGGAATTCGCAGCCCGGCGGACCGGCTGCACCATTTTCTGATAAATAAAAGGGCGGTCCAGGAAGTGATAAGCTCCGCCCCAAGCCCAGGGCGTGTGCTTCACGGAATAATAATAGGTTGAAGTGTAAAGCCGGCGAAACCAAGGGGGCGTTTCCTCAAGAGCATCGAGAAGGAGAATTTCCTCCTGGGGAACTCCGCAGTGAAGAAATCCTTCACGGACCGCTTCGGCCGCCTTCTGGTGACCGTGTCCTGCGGACGCATAGAGGATCGCTATCCGCATAGGATACGGTCGACGGCTTCTTTAAAATTCTCCACCACCGCGTCGGGTTCAAGTGCACCTTGACAGAGCCCCTCTTCCTTCGGGCCGTAACCGGTCCGCACCAGAATCGTTCGCAGACCAAAATTCTTTCCGGCCTCAATATCTGCCTTCTTGTCCCCGACAAAATAGGTTTCTCTTTTCTCAAAGACGAGACCGTTTTCGGTCGCCTTCTCAAAAAGCCCGGTTTTGGGCTTGCGACAATGGCAGCCGGCCTGCTTCCCGTGAAGGCAATAATAAGCGGCCTGAAGATGAATCCTCTCCTGTTTGAAAACCTCGAGCATTCTTCGGTGAATGTCCCAAAGGGCGCTTTCTGGGTAGACGCCGTCCCCGACACCGGCTTGGTTCGAAATCAGAATGATTTTGTAGCTCGCTTCTGTCAGGCGCTTGAGACCCGGCAGGACCCCCTCGTGAAACCGGAAATCCTCCCAGCGCGTCACATAGTCAAAGGGGTCTTCGTTTACGACGCCGTCCCGGTCGACAAAGACGACCCGGCTTACTCCTTTTTTCTCCCGGTATTTCGCGTAAGTGATTAGCTGGTAAAGTCCGTGGAAGCACGACATCACGAATCCCATCGTGCCGTCCCGCCAGCCGTTTTTCAGAAAATAGTTTTTAAGGAAGCGGTCCACGGTTTTTCGAAGTGAATTTGCGAGGGACACCTTCCGGCCGTCCTTGAGCCACTTCTCCGCTTCGAGGGTCGTTTCGCGGTTGAATTTCGTGACAAACTCGCCCAGGTTGGCGCAGGAATAATGAAGAATGTCTCCCTTGAGGGGAATCACTTTTCCTTGATAAAGCGCGCGCGGGTGAACTCCGGCCTCTTCGTAACGAAACTTTCCTTTTCTAAAAAGACGGGTCTTCGCTGCGGGATAATAACCGGCCCCCTTAATCCAACGGCTGCCGATATAAGTCCGGATCGGAATGCTAAAGGCGACCACTTCAGCGTCATTCTCGTAACGTGAGATCACCTGGCCGATTTCTTCGGCAAGTTCCGGTGTCACCCGCTCGTCTGCGTCAAGGCTTAAAACCCAAGGCTCGCTCGCCTTCTCGTAGCCGAAATTTCTCTGCCTTCCCTCAATGTCCATTTTCCGGCGGAAGACTTTGGCGCCGAGACTCTGGGCCAGCTCGGCCGTCCGGTCGGCGCTCTCGTCGTCAATCACGACGGTTTCCCGGGCCCACGAGGCGCTCCGGAGGCAGTCCGTGAGACGCTTCTCCTCATTCTTCGCGATTACGACCACCGTGACTGGATGTTTCATTTCAATACGCATTCTTAAACGCAAACAGCGTCATAAATAGGATTTCAAGGTCCAAAAGGAGGGACCAGTTCTCCGCGTAGTAGAGATCATACTTAATTCGCTCCTCAAGTGACGTGTTCCCGCGAAGGCCGTTCACCTGCGCCCAGCCGGTGATTCCGGATTTGATCTTGTGACGCGCCATATAACGCGGAACCTGGTCCCGAAACTGATTCACAAAATGCGGCCGCTCAGGACGGGGACCGACGAGACTCATATCTCCCTTGAGCACATTCCAAAGCTGAGGCAATTCGTCGAGATTGAACCGCCTGAGGAGCGTTCCCACGGCTGTTTTTCGGTCGTCCCCCTCTTTCGCCCAGACAGGGCCGGTCTTCGCCTCGGCGTCAGGCTGCATCGTCCTGAACTTATAAAGCATGAAATACCTCCCGTCCTGTCCCACCCGTTCCTGTGCGTAAAAGATCGGTCCTCCGTCGCTTATCTTGACAGCGAGGCTCGAGAGAATCCAGACCGGCGCACTCAGGATCGAAACGAAAAGCGATAGAGTAAGATCGAATGCTCTTTTCACCAACCGGTTCCAGAGGTCATCCAGGGGAAGCGACCGAAGCCCCAACAGCGGGACCGAGGCGATGTATTCCACGTTCAGGTTGCTGGTCACGATCCCGTAGAGATCGGCAGCGACTTTAAACGAAACCAATCCGTCCTCACAGCGGAGAAGGAGATCGGCCACCTTTTCCTTCGGAAGCGTGGCGTCCGCGACCACCACTTCGTCGGGCTTGAGCCGCTCAATCACAGCATCACACTCTTCAAGCGTTCCAATAATGGGAACACCCTCCAAATGCTTTCCGACCGAATTCGCTTCCTGTGCCAAGACCCCTTCGACTTGGTGACCGAAATGGGGGTTCTCTTTCGACCATTCGATGAGGCTGCGTGCATTTCGGTTGGAGCCGACAATGAGGACCCGGCGAAGCCCCTTGGCCTGGCGTCTCAGCCGGTACATCCATTGAATCAAAAGATAACGGGAGAGACTCACGAAGATGCCGGCAAAAACCCACAACAGGACAAGAAAAAATCGGGAATAGGAGAATCCGCGGTAGAAAAAGGTGAGGGCCATCAGAATCAGCGTCCCGACGCTCACTCCCTTGAGGACGGTGAAAATCTCTTCCACCCTCCGAATGTGGCGCCCCACGTCGTAAAGACGGTACGAGCGAAAGACCCAAAGATAGACTGGAAAGACGATCACGAGGGTTCGCAGATATTCTCCGAATGGCGGAACCCCCCTGTCGGGAAGCATCAGCACGCCGGAGAACCGGACCCCGTACGCGACGAGAAAACTGAGAAGGAGCGCGATGAGATCCCCCGCAAGAACACATCCGGTCTCCCAAAAACGCTTCTTAGTGGATAACATTTTGAATCGCCTGCCTTATCTTAGTTTTAAAGTGGGGCTTGTCAAACTGTAGCGCCTGTCGGCGCAACGCCTCGGACTCAAATCGCCGGGATTCGAATTCAAGAATCGCGCGCCGGACCGCTTCTGCGGTCTGCTCTTGGAAAAAGACCCCCTCTTTGACGGTTTCAAGCGCTCCCCCCCGAGCGAGCGCAATCACCGGCGTCCCGCACGCCTGGGCCTCCAGGGGAACGATTCCAAAGTCTTCTTCCTGGGGAAAGACAAGCCCTTTCGCCTGCTCGTAGAGGTGTCTCAGTTGATCGTCTGTCACGGTCCCCAAGAACCGTATATTTTCTGTCTTTTTCAGCTTTTCGTACTCAGAGCGGGAAGGGCCATCTCCCGCGATGACAAGGTTCCGGTCCCAGCCGTTGAAAGCCTCAATCACCACGTCCACCCGCTTGTAAGGGACAAGGGCGGAAACCACGAGATAAAATTGTCCCTTTTCCCCGGGCGGTAAGGAATTCGGCTTGTAGAATTCGGCGTCTACAGGAGCGTGAATCACTTCGGCTTCCCGACCGTAAATGTTCTGGATCCGGTTTCGGACCGTCTCTGAATTACAGAAAAAGTGGTCCACCTGCTTTGCCGTCGCGACGTCCCATTCCCGAAGCCGATTCAAGATCGGCTTGAGAATTCTGAGGAGCCAGTTTGGAAACTTATTAAAGTAATCCTCTTCAAAGCCCCAGAGGTAACGCATGGGAGTGTGACAGTAACAAGCGTGAATCGCACCCTGCGGCACCTTAACTCCCTTTGCCACACAGTGACTCGAAGAGATTACGAGGTCCGCTTCGTCAATCCGAAGGGTCCGTATGACCCACGGAAGAATCGGCAGAAGCCAGCGGTAATAGCTTCGGATGCCCGGCAGATATTGCAGGAATGAAGTTTTAATTTTCATCCGCTGAAGCCTAGGAGAAAGGAGGCGCCGATTCGTGAAGAGCGTGTAAATGGTCGCGTCAGGAAAGATCTCCGCAAGGGATTCGAGGACCTTCTCCCCTCCCCGCATATGAATCAGCCAATCGTGAACGAGTGCGACTTTCATAGCGTCTCCACTGACGTCACTCCAGAACCTCCTCATAAACCTTAATCGTTTCTTCGGCCGCCTTGGACCAACTAAATTCACGAGCCCTTCTCTTTCCTTGCTCGGAAAGCTCCCCTCTCAACGAAGCGTCTTCCTCAATTTTCACCAGCGCCTCGCGAAGCGAATCGTCTGAATAAGGATCAATATAATAACCCGCCTCCCCGACGACTTCCGGAAGCGAAGCCGTTTGAGACACAATCACGGGTGTCCCCAGCGCCATTGCCTCGAGACAGGTCAGTCCGAATCCTTCGTAAAGCGAAGGGTGAACCAAGGCCCGGGCCGAGGCGTAAAGAGAGGCGAGCTCTTTCTTCGATTCCACGTGTTCGATGTAGTGAATGCCGTCTCCTGTCTCAAGCGCCGCGAGCCTTTCGAATCCCTCAGGATATTTCCGGTCCTTTCTTCCCACCACGACCAGGGCAGACTCAATCCGATTCTCGGAACGAAGCCCGTCAAACACCTCTAAGAGCCGCTTCACATTCTTATGAGGCTTGAGGAGCCCCACGTTGAGAAAGAAGCGCTCGGGAAGATGGTACTTGGCAAGAACCTTTTTTCGTTCCGACTCCTCGGGAACTACCGAAAATTCAGGCGACACTCCCTCGTAAATCACCCGGATCCGCTCGGGAGAGGCGCCAAAATATTGAATCAAATCGTCGCGGGTCTGACGCGAGACGGCAATGATCCGGTCGGCAAGCCGTACCACTCTCTGGAAAATCTGCTGGGCGTAAAACGCTTGCGGCTTAGAGAAGAACTCCTTGCGAAAAATCCAATGAATCAAATCGTGAACGGTGACCACAAGACGAGCCTTCTGCTTGAGAAGGGGCGCGTTGTAGTGCGGGGCGTGCCAGAGCCGGCAGCGTCCGAGATGGAAGGGATATTCCAGCTGCTCCCACACTGAGTAAATCGGAGAGCGAAAAGAAAAGCTTTGAGCAGCCCCGTTGATCTCAGACGACAAAGCGGGAGAGAGCGCGACTCCGAAAGCGTGGCGCTCAAAGTAAGGGTGCTTCTCGTACTCCCCGAGAAGGCCCCGGACGTAGGTCCCGATTCCCGAGTGACGAAGCATTCGGGCGTCTAAAATGATATCAGCTTTGGAGCATTGATTCGGCTGCACGAAATACCTCGTCCACAGAAATTTCTTCCAAACAGACCTGCCGTCCCAATGGACAGACCTTCTCTTCGCAGGGAGAACACGGCACGGACCGGGACAAAATTCGAAGCCGGTCCGACCAGGGGGCCCACTGACGAAAATCATTCGTTCCGCTGAAAATCATGACCAGCTTTCTTCCCAGCATTCCCGCAAGATGAGAAGGGCCGGAGTCGTTTCCAATGAAAAGATCGGCCCGGACCAGGAGGGCGAGGAGCTCCTCGAGTGTCGTTTCTCCCGTAAAGTCGAGATAACCGGCTCCCAGATCGTTCCGATACGGATCCAGAAGTCTTCTTTCCCTGTCGCTCCCAATAAAAATCGGGACGCCGAGACCTTCTTGAACCACCCGCCTCGCCAACTCGATAACACGGGACATCTTCCAGCACTTCGAAGGGTAGCCGGCTCCGGGGTGGATGATAATTTTCTTTTGTCCCCTGATCCCCTTAAGCCTCTCTTCAATCTTTTCCTCGACTGAGGGAGCCAAGCCGACCGGGGGGAATTGAACCTGCGCCAAGTTCCCGTTCGCCTGGACCAGTTCCAAGTTTTCCAAGATCTCGTGTTTCTCGTACGGGCGCTCCGGCTGCCGCTCAAGGAGGAAACCGCCGCCTGTGCCGCCTCTTCCCCACCGACGCCTGATTCCGGCCGCTGCCAGCAAACCAATGGTCCGGAAATCCCCTCGGAAATCGATTCCGAGATCGTAGCGGCACTTTCCAAGTTCCCGAGCAAGGCGGAAACTTTCCGAGAAGATCTTTCTTAAAGGCGCGTCGCTGGTGAGCCAATTCTTCTCGAAGCGATGAATCGTTGCACCTGGAAAAAGCGCTCGATAAAGCGTTTCGACAACCGGGCTCACGAGGAAGTCGATTTGAGCTTTTGGGAACCGTTGCCTCAGCGACTCAATCGCCGGAAGCGAAAGGACTCCGTCCCCGAGGGAGTCGATTCGAGCGACAAGAATCTTTTCGGGAGATTCCCAGAGAGTCTTTCTAGGAATCCAGGAAAAGAAGAGTGCGCTTCCAACTCCGTCAAAGATTCTTACAAGAACCCGTTTCCACGGACTCTTAAAAAGGTAATGCCTCTTTTTCAGCTCTCCATTCGCGAGACGAAAAACGTCTCGGTCGGGCCGGGAGCGTCTCTCGGGAGAACGCCTTCTCCGCAAGACTTCCGGAAGCCGGCCGAGTGCCTGGAAAAAACCGGCGGGGAGCTCCGTTTTCCCTCTCAAGACTGCCAAGAGGAGGCGCGGAAGAAGAAAGAGAAAATGTTTTAGAAGGAGCGAGACATCTGAAATATTTTTCCAGACAAAAAGAAACCCATTTCGGTGAGCCAGGGTGGCGATTCCTCTCTCGCCAAACGCCTTCTTAAAGCTCGCCTGGCCCATATGATAAACCCGCGACTCCGGTACGTAGTAACCCCGGTAGCCTTCCCGCCACGCGCGGAAGCCGAGATCTGCATCTTCAACGATCCCGGGGAGATAGAGATCGTCGTAGCCCCCTAAAGCGAGGAAGGCCTTTCGGTGAAATGCTCCGAATCCGCTCGCAAAGGTGTATCCGGGCTTGTCTTGGAGCGCTTCATAACCCGAAAACCGGGCACTGGACCAAAAAAGTCCCCAGCGAATTTTCGCCCGGCTCCTTCCGCCCTCATACGCCGAGCCGTCAAACGAAAATGACTGAGGGCTTGCGAGAAAGGCGTCCGGATACTTCTCGAAAACCTGAACCAAAGGATCCACGAAACCGGCGTCTACCCGAATGTCGTTATTCATTAAAATGACAATTTCCTCCTCAAAACTCGGCAAGTAGTCATTGAAAGACACAAGAAAACGGTTTTCGGGAGCGACGGTCACTTCGACTTCGGGAAAATGGGCCTGGACCCAAGCCGCGCTTCCGTCGGTACTCCGATTGTCTAAAACCGCCACCCGGGTCGGAAAGGAGGCCCGCCTCGCCGCCTCGACGAGACTCGGGAGGCACTCGGGAAGGATGTCCCTGCCGTTATAATTTAAGACAATGATTCGACAATTCATTGCGAGTCCTGAGCACAGACAAACAAGAAGTGATAAGAAAAACGGAGGGGAATGAGGAGGTTCTTCAGCCACTGCTTCGTTTGTCTCTTGGCAATTCCGTTGTATTTCAAGGTCTTCACGATCCTGAGGCCCGAAGACGCGATCGTCCTTTTCCATTCCCCCAAGGTCGCAAACATTTCCTGGCTCTGATTCCGCTCCTTGCGCTCGCCCCTCAAGAGAACCGAAAGAATGTCTTTGTACCAAAAGAGATTCGGGACCAGGATAAAAAAGCGGGCGTCTTTTCTTGCCACCCGTTGCATTTCCCGAAGCCCCTGGGGAATGTCAAAGAAATGTTCAAGACTTCCGAGACAAGAAATGGCCTCAAAGGAACCTCCCCTAAAGGGGAGCTTTTCCCCAACGCCCAGGACGTAGTTCGCTTCAGGGCATTCTTTCTCCGCAAGCTGCAAGGCGCTTCTCGAAAAGTCCATTCCGACAAAGCGAGAACCTTTCGACCCCAACTTCTGCATTTCAGCCAAGAAATAGCCTCCTCCGCAGGCGATGTCGAGGACCCGACCCGTTAATGATTTTTCTTCCTGAACGACCGCCGCGATCCACTGGTAGCCTCTCGCCTCATCCCGAATCGGTTCGGTCTCAAAGAGCTGATCGTATTCGGTCCGAAGCTCCTCGACGGTCTTTGAATTTCCCCTCGTCGTACTCATAAAAGCGACTGATACACCTCCATCGTCCTTCGGGCCGTCTTCTCCCAAGAGAATTGCTTGATTCTTTCCGCTCCCTTTTTGATCAGTTCTTCTCTCAGGCGGGAATTCTCGCAGACCGAAAGCATGGCCTGAGTGATCGAATTTGAATCCGTGGGATCAACATAAAGTGCCGCGTCTCCCGCAACCTCCGGAAGCGAGGAACCCCTCGAAGTAATGACCGGAGTGCCTGAGGCCATGGCTTCAAGCAGCGGAATCCCAAATCCTTCGTAAAGAGAACAAAAGACAAAGGCTTCCGCCCCCGAATAGAGGCGATTGAGAACTTCTTGCTCGACATAACCCGTAAATATAATTTCCTCTCCCTCGATCGGGGAATCGTTAACGACCTTTGTGAAAACTTTGCCGTGTGCAAAATCGACGCCTCCCACCACCACGAGCTGGTAAGTGGCCTCGCTCGACTTTCTTCGTTTGAGAAATCCTTTAAAGGCTTCGATCGTCTTCAAGAGATTTTTCCTCGGCTCGAGGGTTCCCACCGCAAGCAGGTATTTTTCCTTGATCCCGTATCGCTCCCGAGTTTCCCTAAGAAGCCTCTCCTCCGTGACGGAGCGGAACCCCTCGTGGCCGGACGGATAAATCACGGTAATTTCTTTTTCATCGACCCCGAGATACTTCACAATGTCCCTTTTCGTATGCTCGGAAACGGCAATCATCCGATCCGCCCGTCTCACCCTTGCCGGCAGCCAGCTCCTCCAATAAAAACGGCTCGGCCAGCCCATCTGATTGGGGAAAGCGAGTCCGATCAGGTCGTGAACCGTGACCACCGTGGGGCACGGCTTCGGCCAAGGAGGAGCAAAGGCCGGGGTATGAAGGAGGTCGACTCGATCTTTCCGAGCCCGGTGAGGCACCTCCGTATTCTCCCAGAGGATCCGCTCCAAAGTATTCAGGTCTCGCGAATCCGTCTCCTTTTGGTAAAAAAAAAATTCGTTCTGCTTTCCGTCAATGCTCAATAAAGCATTGACGAGGTTCCGCGCGTAGACCCCCAGCCCCGTCGGCCGACCCACTTGCGCCTGGACATCAATTCCAATTTTCATTGTGTGGGTGAATATTTCGGAGAATTCCGGTAACGCCAGAAGGTGAAGGCCTCCCAAAGTGCGGTTCCCATAATCCGAAAATTCACTGAAGATTTTCCCGCCTGCCTTCCCCGATGATTCGACGGGATCTCTGCAATTCGGTACTTCAGATCGTGTGCACGAATGATGATTTCCGGAAGGACGAAGAGGGAATTGGAGCGAAGCCTCACTCTTTTAAACAGCTCTCTCGGCCACGCTTGCGACCAGTTGTAATCGTTAACTCTCAACTTAAAAAGATAATTCAGAACAAAGATGTAAATCACAGAGAGGAAGAACCGAGAGAGCTTGTAGGCATTTCTCTGCCACCGCACCCCCAAAACGATATCCGCGTGGTTCGTCCCGTGATCCAGGAGAAGATTCATGAAGGAAGGGAGTTCGGAGCAATCGAATTCCTCGTCCGCTCCGACGTACATCAGGTATTTACCGCGGGCCTTGGCAACGCCGTCCTTCAGCGAGGCGGTGTAACCCTGGTTTTTCTCGTGAAGAATCGTCTGGATCCGAGGATATTTTTGAATCTCCTCAAGCACCACCTTCCGGGTGCCGTCCGAACTGCCGTCTTCAATGACGATCAATTCCCACTGCCACTCGGGGTTGGCTTCGAGGGTGGAATGAAGATTCTTCAGGAAGCGGGCAATGTTTTGTTCCTCGTTATACACGGGAACAATAAAACTGACCTGCGGCTCAGTGCTCATAAAGGGATCGTATCTCAGTCTCTGGTAACAGTTTACGTCTCATCCTTGGGGAGGTCATTATACCCGAAACAGGAGCTCTAGGCAAAGCATTGATTTCTCATATAACCCGTTTCACACGAATGGGTTATGGACTTCCCAGATTTTCCTATGACGTTTTCCTGAGGGATGCTATATTATCGGCCTATGTCCGAACGTTTCCTGTCAAAAATCATTCAGGATGACATCGCTCAACTTGCTAAATCCCTCAAAAGCGACTCCCACCATTTCGAGGGAAAAAACTTTCTCATTACCGGGGCGGCCGGGTTTCTCGGTAAATATATGGTCCTCCTCCTCAAATACCTGAATGACCATGTCCTCAAGAAAAAGGCTTCGGCGATCCTCCTCGATAATTTCGTGACCGGCTACGAACAGCAGGTCATTGCGGACGACCCTCATCTCGTCTTTCAGAGGCACAACGTCATCGATGCCTTCGATAGCGATCACCGGCCGATCGACTACATCATTCACAATGCCGGGATCGCCTCACCCGTCTACTACACGAAATACCCGCTGGAGACGATGGATGTCGGTACCTTGGGCACGCGAAACATGCTGGAGCTCGCCCGAAAGCACAACGTCAAGAGCTTCCTGTTTGCCAGTTCAAGCGAGGTTTATGGCGATCCCGACGATAAGCACGTCCCGACCTCGGAGACTTATCACGGAAATGTTTCCACGACCGGCCCCCGGGCCTGTTACGACGAATCGAAGCGCTTCGGAGAAACCCTTTGCATTACTTACTGGAGAGTCTTCAACGTCCCGATCAAGGTCGTGAGACCTTTTAACGTCTACGGTCCGGGGATTCGCCCGGACGACTACCGGGTCCTCCCCAACTTCATTGAACACGCGCTCCGTCGGGAGCCGTTGCCAATTCATAACGACGGAAAGAATACGCGCTCCTTCTGTTACATCAATGACGCCGTGGAAGCCTTTTTTAAAGTGCTCTTCACTGACGCGAATGGCGAGTGCTTCAATGTGGGAAATCCCCAACCGGAAATTTCCGTAAAGGAGCTTGCCGATCTGGTGGTGGAACTGATGCCTCACAAGGTTCGGATTGTCCACATCGATCCCCCGCACGCCGTTTATGCCCACAGCGATCCGAAGCGGCGCTGTCCCAACATCCAGAAACTTCAATCCCACGTCGATTTCAAGCCGAAGTACGACCTGAAAACCGGCCTCAAGAGAACGATCGATTGGTTCCAGGAATCTTGAAACACTAAACAGAACCGTCATTGCGAGGGAGCGAAGCGACCGAAGCGATGACGAACACGGAAGAAACTCATGGAAACACTGACACACATTGATCCCGCGGTCGTGGACCCTCGAGGGGCAATCACGAATCTCTTTGAGGGACGAATCGAGCATGTCGCCTTGATCACTTCCAAAAAGGATTCCGTCCGAGCCAACCATTACCACCAGGAGGACCAGCAGTACATTTACCTTGTAAGCGGTGCTTACGAAAGCCACTCCGTCGATACCCGCAATCCCGAGAAGCGGCAGGTGCTTCGTGTCCGGCCCGGCGACATTGTTTTCACTCCGCCCCTGATCGCCCACGCCCAGAAATTCACAGAGGACTCCGTTTTTCTCGCCTTCAGCACCCGCCAACGGCAAGACGGCAAGTACGAAAGCGACACGATCGCTTATCCCGTCATTCAGGGATACCTGAACCCCCAGCTCAAAACGAGCCCGAAGTAACCCCTTGGACCGGATCGTAGTGATTACAGGCGCCGGCTCCGGCTTGGGCCTGAACCTTGCGGACAAATTTCTCCACCAAGGAGACACCGTCTACGGCGTCACTAAGACAAAACGCCACTGGAAGGAAGCGAAGAAACGGGCTTCTTCGGCCAACGGTCTCCTCCTCCGGCAGGTCGACGTCGCCTCCGAGGGAGCGGTAAAACGCTTTCTTTCCGAAGTTCGCAAGCAATCAGGGCGAATCGACATTCTCATCAATAGTGCCGGCTACGCCAACCGGCCGACGAGGCTCGAGAAGGAAAGCCTTCGGGAATTTCAGAAAAATCTCTCCGCCAACCTCGTCTCTACCTTTTTGATGTGTAAGCACTCCCTCCCCCTCTTCCAGAAGCAGCGAAAGGGTTGGATCGTGAACATTGCTTCGATGGCCGGCAAACGCGCCGTGCCGCGCCTCGCCGCCTACTCCGCCAGTAAGTTCGCCGTTCTCGCCCTCACGCAGTGCCTCGCCAAGGAAAACGAAGACGCCGGTTTTAAATGCGTCACCGTCTGTCCCGGCGGGATGAATACGGAAATGCGGGCCAAACTTTTTGGCAGGGACGACGCCCTGCGCCAACAGGGAGCCGATTTTGTGGCGGATAAAATCCTGGAAATCATTGAAGGGAAGCTCGCCGTCGAATCCGGAGGCGATGTCGTCATCCGCCACGGCAAGGTGACCGCCGTGAACCCCCTCCCCCCGGCCTGAAATGTTTGTCAAAGAAAAGACCGACCGCTATCTCAAGACTCGCTGCCGCTACTGCGACTCGTCCCTCGAGGCCCCTTTTCTCGACCTTGGAACGACCCCCCTCGCCAACTCGTTTCTCACCTTGGAAGAATCACAAAAAAACGAATTCGCTTGCCCTCTCGCCCTCTATCGCTGCACCACCTGCGGACTCGTTCAGCTGACGCACGTTGTTCCTCCGGATTTAATGTTCTCGAACTATCTTTATGTGAGTTCGACCACCGAAACCTTCCGACGACATTTTGCAGCCTACGCCGAGCGGGTGAAGCAGAGCCTGCAGAAGAACGAGGGTACAATCCTCGCCATCGATATCGGTAGTAACGACGGCCTCCTCCTCTCGTGCTATCAGAACGAAGGAATGACGGCCGTCGGGGTCGAGCCGGCAAAGAACCTCGCCAAGGAAGCCAATGCAAAGGGGTTGACCACCCTCAACGACTACTTTGGCGAGCGAGCGGTCGACAAGATCCTGAAGACCTACGGTCCTGCGGATATCATCAGCGCCAACAATGTCTTCGCCCACATAGATAACATTCACGACGTCTGTCGAAACGTTTGTCGGCTCCTTCACCCCGAAGGGGTGCTTATCATCGAATTTCCCTACCTCGTCACGATGTGCGAAGAGATGCTCTTTGACATGATTTATCACGAGCACCTCTCTTACGTTGCCGTAGCGCCCTTAATCCATTTATTCCGGCAGTTTGACCTCGAAATCTTCTCGATTGAAGAAGTTCCAACGCACGGCGGCTCGCTCCGCGTCTTCGTCCAGAAGAAAGGGGCTCGGCGGCCCATCGGCCGGGAGGTGGAATGGTTTTTAGAATCGGAACTGCGCAAAGGTTACGGGTCGGCCAAAACCTACCAAGACTTCGCGAGACGGGTCTACCAAGTGAAGGAGGAACTGGTCCGCTTCGTCGATCAGATCAAAGCAGAGGAAAAATCGATCGCAGGCTACGGGGCTCCGGCCAAAGGGAACACGCTGATCAATTTCTGCAACATGCAACCGTCCCAGATCGATTTCATCGTCGACGACAATCCCCTGAAGCAAAATCTCCTGACGCCCGGTGCGCACATTCCGGTCGTCTCAAGCGCGCTCCTTTTCCACAACCCGACCGATTACGTCCTCATTTTCGCGTGGAACTTCGCCGAGGAAATTATCAAGAAACTCGACCCTCTCCGGCAAAAGGGGGTCCGCTTTATCGTTCCTCTCCCAACACCCAGGGTGATCTGATTTATGATTGACGGGAAGAAGGTCTGCGTCGTCCTGCCCGCTTATAATGCCGCGAAGACGCTTGAGCAGACGTACCGCGACCTACCGAAGGATTTCGTCGACGAAGTGCTCCTCGTCGATGACGCAAGCCACGACGACACCGTTCGTGTCGCCCAGCGTCTCAATATTCCGGCACTCCGGCACGACAACAATCGCGGTTACGGGGGCAATCAGAAGACCTGTTACCAAGAGATCTTAAGGCGGGGGGCCGACATCATCGTCATGCTTCACCCCGACTACCAATATTCCCCTAAAGTAGTCCCCGCCGCGGCCTGGATGATCGCCTCGGGCGAGTACGACATTGTGCTCGGCTCGCGAATTCTGGTCGGCGGTGCCCATCGGGGAGGAATGCCTCTTTACAAATATATCTCAAACCGCTTTCTCACCTTCGCCGAAAATCTCCTTCTCGGCGAAAAGCTTTCTGAATATCACACCGGTTTTCGCGCCTTCTCGAGGAGGGTGCTCGAAACTCTTCCCCTCGGGGAAAATTCAGATGATTTTGTTTTTGACAATCAGATCCTCGCGCAGGCGATCTATTTCGGTTTTGAGATCGGTGAGATATCCTGCCCGTCGCGTTACTTTAACGAGGCCTCTTCGCTCAACTTCTGGCGGAGCAGCGTGTATGGTTTTGCGGTTTTGAAGACGGCGTTTCAGTTCTGGGCGCAGAAGAGAGGTCTTTTGCGCTCCCCTCTTTTCGATCCGAAGGGAAGGAAGCTACTCAGCGACGGAGCTTGAAGCGACCTTCTGGTAGGCAATCCCCCAGCCGACCAGAAACCAGAACGGCAGCACGGCGTGCGGGTTGTGAAGTTTGGTGTCCCCGAGCGCCAGGATGAGAAAGCTCACAATCCCAGTCAAGATCCCCACCAGGGTGCGTCTTTCCAGGCCTTCGGGAAGTTTTTGAAGCAGCTTGAGGGCGTTCCGGAAATAAAAGAAAACAAACGCGAGAAAAAACCCAAGCGTCGGGAGTCCGGTCTCAGCCGCCATTTGCAGGTATCCATTGTGGGCATAGTAGTTCTTCACCCGCCAGTTCTCTCTCTTGTCATATTTCTGGTGGGCCACGGCGTAGGTATTGATTCCGGTCCCGGTGAGCGGCTTTGCGGCGATGACATAAATTGCCCGCTCCCAGAGATAAAGGCGCTCTACCACTGACTGCTCTTTTCCCTCGGCGTCAATGTGGATCACCATCGACCGCGGCAGGACGAAGAGGCCCACCAATGCCGCGAGGACCAACAGCCCGACGAAGAGTCTTCTCCTCAGATTCCATAGGAAGAAGACCAGTCCCCCTAAGAAGGCGACCCAGGCCGCGCGAGCCCGTGTCCAGTAAAGAAGCAAAAGCCCAAATCCCGCTGCAAGGACCTCCAGGACCTTCGGCCCCTTCTTCTCCCCCCGATCGAACCGGGCAAAGATAACCGGCAGAAACGACATCACAAAAGAAGAAAGGAGACCATAGTTTTTAAACGAGGCGGAAACCCTCGGGCCGGAAGAGGCCGGCTCCAGCGGAAATTGCCGGATGAAGTCTTTACCGAAAGCATATTGCCAGATCCCGTCGATCCCCAGGAAGATCAAGATGAGGGCGAGCACCCCAAAGGCGATTCTTTGGCGCCCCGACGTGGCCAAGACCTCCGCGGCAATCCAAAAAACGCCGAAGTGCTGCAGGATCTTGAAGATTCCGCGAAAGCTTTGCTTCGGGAATTCCGACCAGAGAAATGACGCTACCGAGAGCAGGACGTAGGCGGAAAGCGCCCAAAACATCTTTTTCTCAAAGGGAAAGGGGGACCGGCTTTGAACTTTCCAGAGGAGCCAGCTCACGAGCGCCACCACGAAGGATATCTCCATCAAGGCGCTTGAGAAGGTCGACGACACGAGAAACGAAAGCGATGCGACGAAGGCCAGCTTCCCGAAAAGAGAATCTACTTTTGCGTTTACTTCCGGCATTCAATCCTCACCGTTACGACGTTCTCCAACGATTGCGCTCTCCCCTGGAGGAAAACCAGAGGGGCCAAGCAGTAGTTTACGACAAGATAAAAAGGTAAAGCAAGCCAAGCTGCAATGCGAGATAAAACCCCAAGCGGATGGGCGGATTCCTCTTCCTTTCTGAGCCGGGAGAATACCTTCGTCATATTCTCCATAATCAGCTTCTCAAGGGAGCCGAGGACCGGTTCAACTTTAATCTCCTTAAAGCCCTTTTCCTGAAGGCTCTTCACGAGGTCCGGAATTTCGTAGCGCCGGTAATGCCCGACAAACTTATCGTCAAATCCAAAGTATTTCTGATGCACGGGACCAGTAAGACAAAGTTCCCCGTCCGGCTCGAGGACTCGGTAAATTTCTCCCAAGACCTTTTCGTCGTTCTCAATATGCTCCAACACCTCTGAACAGACCACACAATCGACCGAGTTGGTCTGAAAGGGTAATTCCGTCGCGCTGCAGGCGACCGACCGGTTCTCCCCTCCCTGCGCTCCCGAGGATTCGAGAACGCTCAACGCTTGCCAAGACAGGTCGGTCCGAATCGATCGCGTCGAGGCGCCGGTCATTGGTGAAATGCCACAGCCGACTTCGAGCACCCTCATAAACCCTTTTCCTTTCAGCGCGTTTCTGACGACAAAGCGCCGCACGAGGAAATTGTAAAGGTGATTCTTGTAGAGCAGATAAAGAGGATCTTTAAAAAATACTTCGAACCGGTGTTCCTTCAGGGTCGTCATCGCTTCTCCAAAAGAAGGCGCCGGTGATCTTCAAAGCGAACCTGCCAGCGCCCGTCCTGCTTCAAGAGCTTTCCCCTCTCCCGGAGCTCTTCTGCACTCAAAGGGTAGGCATTCGCTTCAAAATCAAAAAGATAATAGTCTGGGTTGGAATAAACGTCCCGCGTCTCCTTGTTTTTTCCGTAAGGGCGCGCAATATAAAAATTCCAGGTCCGGTAACCGACGTAAGGAAGCAGGTGACCTTGGGTCACCACCACGGCCTCTTTGGGAAGACTTTTTGCGAGCGCAATCGTCTTCAAATCATCCGCATCGAAATGAAGCGGCCTGAGATTGAACGCATTCAGGAAGACAAGGAGTCCAACGGCGCCCCACTGGAAGACACCCCTGGCCCGCAAAGGAAGCCTTTCCTGAATCCTTCCCCACCCGTCAACAAAGGCCAGGAAAAGAAACGGGAGCACGGCCGCCGCGTAGTAGAACGAAAGTTGAAAGAACAGGTCTCCCCGACCCGTGCTCTGAAAAAACAGAGGATAGATCGCGACGATGACCATGAAAAACCAGGGAGAGAGAAAAGGGAGGAAAAGAAGTTTGGACGTCAGCTTGAACACCGTTCTAACTTTCTCCAAGGGAAGGAAGAGCTCGCGGATAAAAAGCCACGGCTGTCTCGCTAGATTTTTTAATTGCTCGTTGGGCGTTGACCCCAGGCCGGGATAATTCTGAAGGCTTCTTTGCAAAATATCGCTTCCCGACCAGGGGAGAAACACCTTCAGGAGGAAGATTCCGTAGAGAACCGAGAGAAGAACTGTCGCTAGGCCTCTTTTCCAGTCCCTCTGGACGATCAGAATAAACATCCCCAGGGCCCCGAAGTAAAGGATGGCATCTTCTTTGACCGTCAGTCCCAGGAGAACGGCCAGATAATAAAGAAGGTTCTGCCGCTTCGAGGCAAAATAGACCGCCGAGAAAATGAAAAGCGGATAAAAGACTTCGGCCGCGAAGCTCACGTGAAGCAGGTTTTGGACGTAGCGAAAGTTCAGGTAAACAAAGGCGGCGGTCAAACCAAGAAAGGGACTCTTCAACCGGTCACGGCTCCAGAAATAAAGGGGAAACGCCGCAAGCGCTGTCAGGAGGGGGTGAGCCACCTGAAGGAGCCAGCCGCTTTGGACCAGCTTCCATAACGGATACAAAAGAAGAAGGATCAGGTCCGTGTGGTAGTAGCCGTGAAGGTAGCCGGTGAAGCAGAATCTCCCCTGCTCGAAGAACCAGAGCATATAGTCGTAGAAAAGAAACGGGATGAAATTGATCTCAAGCGCCAGGTACTTGGACACCTGCTGCCAGAGAAAGAGAAGGAAATAGACGGCGGTAAGAATCCAAATTGTAAGGGGAGAGATCGCCGCCCGCTCCCCCTTTTCCTTCAGCCCGGAGAGGATTTCCGCCCGTTTCGGGTGAATGAGCACGCCCAGCGCAAAGAAAATGAAGGAAATCTCAAACGGCTTCCGAAGACTCTTGAAGCGAAGGAGCCCCGATCCAAACGGCTCAAACGGAAACCCGTGGACGAAGGAAACGACCATAAACACCGCAAAGCCCAGAGCCACACCCCAAAGACTCACGGCAAGCCACGGTTGTGAGACCGCCGAAAGAAGGTCCCGGGCCTTTTCCTTGACCTTCACGAGTCCCCTCGCTTAATTTCCTGAAACGAGGCCTGGTACTCTTCGTCGATTTTCCGTCCGACGATGACATAGGTGGCCTTCGTCCCCGCAAGGAGAGGAGTCACAAGACCGTAGAAGAGAAAAAGCCAGAACCGAAAGCTTACCTCCGGCTTCAAAACCAACTCCAGGAAAGAGGCCAAAGTGAGAATGTTCATTAGGACGTGTATCTCGCAGACCTTATGGAGCAGGGAAAAGACCTTTTTCGCGTAGCCCTTTTCTCCTGATTCAGTCAGGTTTTCCCTCGGCTCTTCCCCCGAGATCACCTCCAACCCCTTCAGCTTGCTGATTTGCTCGAAGAACGTTTTATATTTCGTATCGTGAACCAGATTAAAAAGAACGATTGCGATTGATGCCACGAAGCCCCAGACGACAAAGAGAAAACTTCCCGTGACCTGAAAGACGTACACCCCCAGGCTGAAAAAGACGCAGCCGTGAATGAGATGGTGGGTGAAGAAATCAAAAAATCTTCCTGTCAGAGAAGCGGTTCCCCGATACCGGGCGATCTGACCGTCAACGTGGTCCAGAAGGTACCAAAGCTGAAGGAGGAGGGCGCCTGTCAAAAAGCACCCGCTGGAAGGGAAGGCGAAAAGGAGAATTCCGGCCAAGCCGACTATCAGTGAAGCAAGCGTCACCTGATTGGCCGTAACCGGAGTGTGGAGCAGGAGCCAGGTGATCGGAAGCGCGGCGTCTCTCAGAAGGTGCCGCACCATCCAATTCCCCGCCTCCTTGTAGCGGGGCTTTTGGCAGCGCGCGTTAAGCTCTTTGAGCGACTCTACCATTGAGAGTTTCCTCCAACCGAACGTACTTGAAGAAGTAGTAGAACGAAGATAAGAAATGATAAAGGAATCCTTCGTACCCATCCAAAAATCCACCCCTCAGCAAATAGAAGTAGAGAAAGCGAAGTTTGGGTTTTAAATAAAGATCGGCCAGGGTCGGCCGGATCCCCTTCTCGGCCATCCACCGCGCTTCGAGGTCGGTATAAAGACGGAGTTTGCGCAAGTATTCTTCCACGGAGGAAGAGCTGTAATGAAGAAGATCTCCTTTGAGCTCCCCCACCTTCCCGTTGACCGCCACCTTTTCATGAATCGGCTGCTCAAAGCGTCCTCTTCCTTTCCGAAAGAAGCGGAGAAGCTTTTCGGAGCCCTGCCCTCCAAATCGAAGGGACTTTCCAAAAACGTAATTTCTCCGTCGGACGCAGAAGCCGTTGAAGGGACTTCCTTCCCTTGCCGCCTTTCGAATCGAATCCCGAAGTTGCGGGCTCACCACCTCGTCCGCATCGATCGAAAGAATCCAATCTCCCTTCGCCTGCTCTATTCCATAGTTTTTTTGGTTCGAGAAATTATCGAAAACTCTTTGAGACATTTTCGGCGTATATCGGCTCGCAATTTCGAAAGTGCGGTCGGTGCTTCCCCCATCGATCACGACAATCTCATCGACCCAAGTCAGGGCCCGGAGGCAGCGATCAAGATTCTCGGCTTCGTTGATTGTGATTAAGACCGCTGAGATCGATTCCATTCGCCTAGTCACCGCTCCTGTTTGTTTCTTCAACAGCCGCCGGAGGATAGGGGGCGCCTTTCCTTGATAAACCCTCTCGGAACAGCCTCCACAAACCTACTTTTCTCTCCGCCACCCAGAAAAACGGAGCAGAAAACAAGCAAAATAGCGCGACCTTTAAAAAAGCCGCGACATAAACACTTTCCGGATGCACCCACCGGTCGAGAAGGAAAATGGAGCCGAAAAACGCCGTCACAGTCAACAGCATCCTGCCGACGACAAGTGCCGATTCTTTCCCGTTCGAGAAATTCTTTAGGGCGACGAAATAAGAGGTGATCCCGTAAAACACAAAGCTGATCAATGTTCCCAGGGCCACACCCTCCAGACCCCACCCCATTTTTACAAAGGTGATATTCAAAATATAATTCAAGCCGGCAGAGACGCCTAAGAGAGGAATATTGAGCAGGTATTTGTCCAAAGTCACGAGAAATTTGCCGCTAAATTGTCCAAGCAGGACAAAAAACGTGCCGAGGAGATAAATCTTCATCGCGGGGAGCCCCCCCATGAACTTAGGCAACAATACCTGCGCCACCAAAGGCATCAAGAACACGGCCATCCCCGTGAGGAACGGCACCAGAATCGAAAGAGTAAAGACCGGGGTCAAAAGATAATTCTTAATCCCGTTCGCGCCCCCTTGTCTTCCAAACTCTTCTTGCATGTACGGGTACCAAACGTTGGAAAATGCCATCGGCAGGGAAAACATATAATTATTGACCATGGTCACGATCGAATACAGACCCACTTCATAAAACCCCAGCTCTTTCGCAATGATTAATTTGTCCAAGCTTTTTAATATCGTACCCAAAAAAGTAGCGGCAATCAGCGGGATCCCCAATTTCAGTTCTCGCCAAAGGGCGGTCGACTCCCAGACATAATTAAATTGGTAAGGGTTGGTACGGTAAATAAAAAGAAGGCACCCCACAGTGACCAGGGCGGTGCCGATAACCAACCCGTAAATATTCCACCAAGACACTAGAATCAACGTCACCAAGAGTCCGCTCACCGCATCGAGGACTTTCACTTTACTTAAAAGGATAAATTTCTTGTCAGCACGCAACAAATCCAAGATCACATCAGAAAAACGTTCGATAAATAGAAATCCAACCATGAAGAGAAGCCCGAAACGGAGTGGCAAGATGAGTTGATGCCATTGAAGCACGAGATAAATCAAAATGACGACCGCGGGAATGACGGACATGACCATCGAGAAAGTCACCACCAAATCTTTTAATTGCTCGGCCTGCGCGTGGTTGCCTCTTCCCCGATAATACGGATAGTCTCGAGCCATGGCTTTGGTCGTGCCAAGGTTTGCATAACCGCAATATCCGAGAATGACTTGAAGGATGCTCCAGACCCCCATCGCCGCCGGCCCCATGAATCGTCGGAGCGCAATGCTATTGACAATCCCGAGCGCCTGGATCACATAATTGGCTCCGGCAAAGACCGCGGTGTCTCTGAGCATGAACAGCTTTCCCGATCGGCTCACCGCTTTGTTTCCTTTCATGACGGGATTAAAAGTATTCACCCGGGCACAACGTCTCGAGGGTTAACTGATACCTCTGATTCAGGACTTGGTTGGATTCGGCAAATCTCTTTTTAATCTCTGACTTGAGCAGCGGATCCGTAATCGGTTTTTGCCCAAGCAGTCTTCGGGAAAGGTTCGATTGCAAAATGAGCCTCAGTTTGCCCGTGTCGATCTTGCCCGTAATCGGAAACGTCGTGTCGGGAATCAGCCCCGTCTCTCTAAATTTCGATTTTAGAAATCGATTCATGAACCGTGCAATCGCGATCTGACGAGAACCGTACCCCTGATTGTAGATCTTGTTTCCAAAGGCAGGCACCTGCTTGATTCCGATCCCCGCCGTCAGTCGATTTACAAATTGGCCGGGATCGTTTTTCAAGAGTTCGTAGGGAATGACGAGCAGGTTTTCCCTTCCAAATAACTTCTCATAGTATCCAATAACATTCAGGTAATGAAACATTTCGACATTGATGGTGAAATCCAAGTCGTGATACGCATACTCGAACCTTCCCTTTCGGAAGTTCACAAAGTCCAGGAATCTCTTTGTCCCTCCCACATGAACATATTGTTTGTAAAGTGACTCAATGAGGTTGTATTGATTTCTGATCGTAATAATGATCTTTGCCTCCGGAAAGAGCGCAGCCAATCGATCCGCGATGACCTTGGTATTGATCAGCTTAAAACGGAAAAATTCCCCGATAAAACCTTCGTATGAAATCATATTTTTTCCCGGAAGGAGGTGTTTCTCGATATTCCTTCTTGTCGTTTCATAGTTAAAGCTGAATTCATCTTGTCTTGCGAGTCTAGAGACCTCGGACCGAATCCGGGACGATCTCACAAAGTTCGCTTCTTCTAATCGGGGAAAGATCTCGTTCTGGATAAACTTCGAGCCTGTCTTGGGGTATCCAATATGGATAAACAACTCGCGCTTCACGCCCTCTCGGCCCTCGCGCGCGGCCTTCAACACTGGATCTCTCTCCATTTAGGTTGTTCCCCTGCCCATTAACTTTTCTACCTCGGCGATCAAACGTTCCCCTGCCTTTCCATCGCCCCCGCTTGCAAATTCAGCCAGGACCCTGGCCCGACCGTTCCTGACTTTATCCCAAGACTCCTGCGGTCTTTCCAAAATCGACCCCAACAACTCTTTCAACTTCCCGTTTTCATCGGCACATTCCACCGCTCCCCACTCCACATAGGGAAAGACAACCTTTTTCCTTGCCGTATTCATGAGAATAATAGGCTTTTCAATAATCATCGCTTCCAGGACGGCCGTTGAAATGGGAGAGATGAGGAGGTCGCACGCATTGATGAGTTTGTAAATCGATAAATGCCGCACGATGGAATATTGGGCACGGGCTTGGCTCGCCGCAATTAAGTCCTGATAAAAGAAGGGTTTCTTATCCGCATGATGCAGCTTGATAATCAGATGCACGCCCTCTTTTCCGTCCACGGCTTTGATCACCTCCGATACCACATTTTCTGCTTCTCGCCGCGTGTTGTGCCGATTGAGAAATCCACCCTTTGAACTCTTATGAAAGGCGTGGGGGGTAAACAGAACAATTTTTGAATCCGGGGAAATGCGGAGTGTTCTCTGGATATCCCTTCGGTCACGGATCCTCCCGCGGGGGGCCCTCCGTTCAACCAGATGCTCCAAATGAGCCGGACCAACGACCGCAATTTTGGAGCGCGGGATAGGAGTCTCGTCTAGAATACGGTTACGGAAATAATCTCCCCACACGAACTTCTTATCCGCCACTTCCAACTCCAATAAATATTTCGTAATGGCGCCGTGTTGAAATTCCGCAGTCCGGATGCCCAACGATTTCGCCGTCAACAAGAGGGAACGACTAAAGTAGCTAATGTCCTCGTCAATCAGAATGAGCCCGCACGAGGTGGTGGTGAGCAACTTTCTCATTCGGTCGATATCGCTTTCGACCTTCGGGAGCAGGACTTGAAATAAAAAGACAAACTTGTCCTTAAAAGCGGGGAGGAGATCTATTCCTTCGTAGACAAAGAGACGATTTCTCTGAAGGAATTCCGTCAACCGGGTGACTTGGCCCAAGGCTGTTTTTCTCTCCCCCTCCCCAGGCTTCCTCCCGTCTTTCCCCTCGACCGGATAATCTTCCATCGTGTGATAAGCAATCCCCCGCTTCATCAGCCAAGACAGCAGTCGTGGAGCGGTTGATTCCTGGAAATAACTCAAACGGTATTCCCTTTCCGTAAGAAATTTCTCCAAGAGCGGGAAGAGGATCGTGGGAGAGCCGCAGGCAAGGATCGTCCTCTTTTTTTTGTCACTCGTGAGCTTGGTGATACGATTCCCAAGCCTTCGCACATACCGAGAGAGGACTCGTAGGAGCGGGTAACGCGGTTGATCTTGATTCTGGTAGGTTTGGGTTTCTTGGCAGGTTTCCAAGGGGATCTCCCGCAGGGTGATTCCTCTTTCTTTAAAATAGGATCGCGCGACCAGGGGGGCGAGCTTATCCGCCAGCTTATCGTTTTCTGTGAAATGAATATTCCGGCAAGGCCCTCCATTTTTATGGAAGAAGACGACGATCTCTTCAGGATTCTCAAGCTCAAAGATTTTCTTAAACAGTTCCACAAACTTGTAGACGGTGGTCACCCCCCTGACGAGAGAATGTTCAAATACCGTGGTGAGGTCCATCCCTTGATAAAACAGGAATTGCGCAGTGACCGGATGAAACCACCAAGACCTTCCCTCCTCAAGTGCCCGGCGGTTCAGAGGCTCTAAGTCGAGATAACGAAAGTAATCTTCCTCTTCCTTGTAGCTCACGTGGGGATAGTCGGAGAAATCGAAACGGAGCGAGGAGTTAACGTTAAGGACAGTGAAATGGTTTTTCCGGTTTGTGTCGTCGCTAATGTATTTCTTTGCGGCGAGACAGTCGTCCTCACTCTCTATAAAGATAATGACCTTCATCTTGATTTCTTTCGACAAGCGGAGGGATGGCTAAACATGAAAGTGGTCCAGAAAACTGTAGACCTCCCTTTTAAACTCGTCGGGGACCCGTTTGGACCGGTACTGGGAACCGATGGCCGCATTGTTCCAGTGATAAAGCTGGGTCAGCAGCCCAAAAAGATATCGATCGTCAATAAAGATTTCGCATCGGGCTGTGAGGTGAGACACGTCCTCCAAAACTTGGACCCCCTGATCCTGGGAAACATCGAAGGCAAGATAAGTCCCCAAAGCCTGAGGCTTAAGGCAAAGCCAGAAAGATTTCTTCGCCCGGCTCCCTTTGATGGCCCGTGCGTAAGCGCTTCGGACCAAGGCAATCAGCGGGATCGATCTTTCTTCGATCGGACAAATTTCCCTCTCATAGTCGTAACCCTCAAAGGGAAGCGCCTCGAGATAAGACTGAATGACCCGGGAGTCGTAGGGTTTCTCCCGCGTTGCGGAGGCTTTCAAAGTCTTTAAATCGATAAAGGCCTCTCCTCCGTCGGCAAGAACGAGGGAGACCTCCTTATGCCGGTGGCAGGCTTCGGTCGCGTCGGAGATGCCCCGCTTCCCGTTCAGGGCGGAGAGGGGCCCTTGCAACCAGTACTGTCCTGCAAAGGGCATCGTCTTCACGGGATTCAATACCCGGAGGTAGCGGGAGTAAAGGTTGAGAAATTGCTCCTTTTTCCGGGCCATTGCCTCCTCAAACGCTGTCTCGGTCTCAAACGCATAGGTTTGCGGGTAAGGGCCCGCGCCGCTGTAAGGCAGAAGCGCAAAGGTGGGGCGTTGCCCGGGGCAGACCGCTAAAATCTCTTTCACCTGTTCCGGATCAAAACCATTGTCATTGAGATTCACCACGCTGAGGTCTTCCCTTCTCACCACCAAAGCCGTGTCAATGGCCTCGCCTCCCTCCTGGGCACGAGCATGGTTGGCGAAGATATGAAGGTGGGTCTCCCCGAACTTGCCGTGATCCAAAACCCTTGGTTCTAAGCCGTCCAGACGCATCTTCCGCAAAAGGTAGGGGGGTTCGGTCTCTCCAATGACGATTTGGGTGTCCGGGTAACGGCCCAGATAGCTCCGGAGAAACCGAATGTCGTAATGATCCGGGTGAATATGAGAAATATAGAGCACGTCGACTTTTCCGATCACGTCGATCGGATCTCTCGGGAGCGGGGGGTATTGGCACCACGAACCGTCGAATATCCCCGGAGTGAACCACGGGTCGCAGCCCACAGTGAGATCTTCCGTCTCGATCACCACACAGGCAGAATAAACATAACGGACCTTCATCGAATCAGCCCATCGCTTGTCGCTTGAGTACGTTCGTGTCATACCCGTATCTTTTTAACAACTTCTCCGATCGACGAATCAGCTCATCCTTGACTTCATTCAACGGATAATCTTGCGCCTGATTCAACTTTTTGGACTCAATCGTTTTGATCATTCGGCGGGTATGTTCTCCGTCCGACGTTCCGATAAACGAACAAATTCGAGCGACCGTCTGGACAGGTTCCTTGAGTAAGTCTTCGTACTTTATTTCCAGGTAATTCCTGTTCCCTAGTCCCAATCGGGCCACTTCCGCCTCATTTTTTTCCAGCACGATGCACCAGGTCATGAGCCCCCTCTCAAAATCGGATGCTTCAGAAAACTTCCGCGCCTCACTCACGGGAATATGATACGGAACAAGATACTCCCCCCCTGTTTTGCGGTCACAAACCACTTTGTTTAAGTTGCTGTCAATTTCGGAGCGAAGCCGCTCGTCCGTAAACCACCCCTTCTTCATGATGGACAAAGCCACGTCTAAGCCGTTACGAACGATATGGATAAATTTACAGTTCGTAAAACTTTGAGAAAGAAATTCGTAATGGGGCTGAAGATTCGCCATTTTCATGGCGAGGATGCTCCCCCGATTTTGGGCAGTCGTGATTACTCCGTTCCGGTCCGGGGGCTGGCCCCAGCGCTCCTTCAATTCCTCCTCCGTCAGAGCGTTTAAGATGCAGCTTGCGTCGTCCCTCCTCAAGTTCACGTTGCGGCCGAGGAGGCGCGCAATCAATACCTCATTGACGTATTTGACAAACAATTTCTTTGCAAAATCATTCTCAATCAAGCCTGCTCTGGCAATCATCGGCAACACGCGGCAAAGCCACGGTTCATATTCGAGCTCCACGTCCTTCAGCGTCGCCACCAGCTTCCCCAGAATCGTCGTCCCCGAACGGGTGGCTCCTGTCACGATCACGACCTGTTTTGCGAATTGGGGCGGACATTCGGCGAGATATTCTTCCCTGAGTTGACGGGTCTCCATCGAAAGATCTCCGTCGGTTGGAAATTCGGCTTGCCCGCTCATTCGCTTTGCGCCTGCGACACGAGATTTACACCCCCCGGCCCCCATTGCTTTTTACCGGATCGAAGGTCCTCGAAATGCCGACGATCAAGATAAAACGCCTCGATGATTCTTAGATCGAGTCGACTCACCTCCGACTGCGGTGACGCGAGCAGTCGCTTTCGGGAGTACTCCTTCATCATCTCTGCAACATTGAACATTAGATCGGTATTGGCGTATTTCCGGATCCAGAGGGCCAACTCACTCTTGGGAATGATCAAAGGATTCCAAACGTCGTTCAGGCCAATTTCCTTTGAATCCTGGTGGATCGGCTCATATCCAAAAAGCCGCATTTCCGGGTAGCAGAGCTTTTCGATCAGCTTCACCTCTGCCTCATTCAAGACTTCTTTCCACTTTTCCGTGAAGGTCTTCGTGATCTTCTCGCTCGTGCCGTGAGACGAGTTCTGCCTCCACGCTTTCCCGGCGCCGTCCTTGAATTTCCTCGCGTCAATCATGTCTTCGGAGTAGTTCACGCCGAGAAAACTACAGATTTCCTGTCCCGTCTCTCCAGGGTTCGACACGAGATCTTCGTAGCGCAACACAAGAACCGAATCCTTGAGACTAGGATCTGTCGAAAAGAGCGACGCGAACGTAACAAGCTTCCTCCACTGCCTCACCAAAAAGAGCCAAGGGTATCTTTCTGTGCCTTGATTCTGGGCATGGTTGGAAGCAAATACGGCTCTCGGGTCGCGGACGATCACAAGGCACTTCATTCCAGGAGACGTCTGAATCAAAGGGCGAATGAACTCCGTACACCAAACCTCCTTCATCCCCACCAGCCTGGCGTCCTTTTTGCCGTAGCAGACCCCGACCAGGGCCATCATCGATTCGTAGAGTTCCTTATAGGTCCTTCCCTGAAGTCGGTCCATCCGATCGGCAATAATCGGACGAACTGGCACCGCCTCCACGGCGCGCTGGGCGATAACGGGGATTAAGTATTTCAAGCGGTCGGGTGGAATGGCAAGATTCATATCGGAACCCTGAACGAGCTTCATGATGCTTAACTCGTCATCGTCACAGAAATAGGAGGCAAGGGGCGCCTGGCGATGATCTTCATCGAGAAGGCCCGCACGCTCAGCCAGCGCATCCCTGAAATCGTTAAAAAAAGGACGATACGGATCCGTTGCAAAGGAAATCTCGGGGTGAGCATTCATCATCGTTCCTAAAAGGGTTGTTCCTGAACGAAACATTCCGGTCACAAACAAGTAATTCATCTCGTTTCTCCTTGTGATCTCTATTGGGGAATCCGTTGACGATTCCCTTCGAGTTTTAATCCATATGGGTGATATTGATTGGTTTGAAAATGGCGGCCGTAACGACGTAAAAGGGTTTTTCCATATTCGATAATTGCGTCCCGTTTCACGGTGCTCATATTCGTGCGATGTCGTCGATAGCTGAAGGAGGCGCCGGGAACGGCCAGTCCCCGCTTCTTTCTGGATAAGAGGGCGAGGATAACGGTGTAGTTTTCCAGGCCACAGTTTTTAATCTCTTCGGGAAAGAAACCGATTTCCGCTAGGGCCGATTTCCGGTAGACCGTCCCCGTCGCAAAGAAATCGCCCCGCGAGAAAATTTCTTCGGGGTCGAAGTCGGGCAACTCCTTGGCGGATTGCTCCCGATCGGAATAATACTCCACATAATTTTTGCAATAATAGAAATCGTAGCCCGGTTTTTCGTGAAGGGCCCGGTTCATCCGGCTGAGAAGATCTCTGGCAATCATATCGTCGGCGTCAACCCGCATGATCCAGTCATACTTTGAAAGGCGGATCCCGCGGTTACAGGCTTTTTCCAAACCGGAATTCTCAATTCGTGTCGCCACGAAATGGGGGTACCGGTTCTTATAACCCTCGATGATTTGCGGCGATCGATCCGTGCTTCCGTCGTCCACGCAAATAATTTCAAAAAAAGCCGGGTCATAATCCTGACCGATCACGGATTCCAGGCAGGCTCCAAGGTATTCCTCCGAGTTGTAACAGGACACAATGATTGAAAAGAAGGATTTTAGCATCGGCAATCAAAAAAGCTCCGGCACCAACGCTTCGCCTTTAGGAACCGATCGCTTGATCCGTTTTCCCACCAACTCCCCTCGGTCCCGAGGGAGGAAGGCGCCGGGCTTTACCGGCCGAAGTAGATCGATGTCTTCCCGCTTCAGGATCTCGCCCGCCTTCAAGTCTCTGGCCGCCCGGCAGCATCTCCGCTGAATCAACACGGTCTCTCGCTCATTGTCCTCCACCCTTTTTTCTTCTCCGCCCAGCGCGAGCTCAAGTTCTCTCACGCGGTCTACCATTTCCTTCCAATCTTTGGGATCCAGCGAGAAGGGATGGTCCGGGCCTTCTTGAGCCCGACTTTTTGTGAAGTGTTTCTCAACGGCACGGGCCCCTAGGGCGACAGCGCCGAGCACCGTTGCGTGTTTCGGTGTGTGGTCGCTCAAACCTAGGACCACGTTCGGAAATCTCTTCCGGTAAGTTTTGAGCACGTTCAATTGAATGTATCTAAAATTTTCCACACTTCCTGTGTAATTCGTATTGCACTGCATGAGGCAAAGTCTGGGATTAATCCGAGTCATCAAATTCACCGCGTCTTCCACTTCTTCGATCGTAGACGCTCCCGTCGCGAGAAAGACCGGCTTTTGCTTGGAAGCGATCCGCTCCAGGGATTCATGCCAAGTGATGTCGCCGGAACCGATCTTGTAAGCCGGCATATAGGCGTTCAGCATATCGATGGCCTCCAGGTCGTAAGGGGCTGTGAAGAAATGAATTCCTGCTTTTTCGCAGGTATTTTTGAGTTCTTCCGTCCATTCCCAGGGGACGCTGGCATCCTGATAGACCTCAAACACCGATTTTTTCCATTTCGCCTGATGAGACATTTGACCTTGGAGGGAGTCAAAGCCATATTGACTTACGATTTTTTCAGCTCTGAAATGTTGAAACTTGGCCGCATCCGCGCCTGCTTCTTTTGCTAAATAAATGAGCTCCTTTGCCTTTTCCAAATTGCCGTCGTGATTCGCTGCAACATCGGCGATGAAATAAGTGGGGTAAGGAAGACCGATCCGGCGATTCTCAATTTCTAAAACCGGTGGGGTCTGTGTTTTAGTGGCGGGCATTTCCAACCTCCTTGAATCTTACTTTGAAGTCTTGAGCCAGTTTCTCGACCGTGTCACCCACGTTGGGAAAGATTTTCCCGAGAGCCTTCTCCGCTTTGTGGACGCTCAGGGCCAAGTACGGCGGACGTTTGGGAACAAGATTCGCTTCTTTTAGTTGTCCTCTTTTCACCCGTAAAAAATCGAGGCCCAACCGAGTCGCTAGTCTCTTACCAAAATCAAATTTGGAAGCCGCATCATGCGTCGCAAAGTGATAAATCCCGCTGAGCCCTTTCCGGTGGGCCTCGAGGATTAATTCCGACAAATCCCTCACGTGCATCGAACTGGTGACATAGTCATCAAAAAGAGTAATTTCTTCCTTTTCGGCAAGAGCTTGGCAAAGCCATTCGGCGAATGGCTTTCCATGAGATCGGTCCCGAAATCCGACTATATTGGTCCGCACGATGAGAGCCTTCGGTTGACATTGCATTACCCTTTCTTCGCCAAGCTGCTTCGTCCGCCCATAAACAGAAATAGGATTCACCCTATCCCCTTCTTCATAAGGGGTCTGTTTCTTGCCGTCAAATACCTGATCGGTAGAAAAATGAACTAAGGGGATTCTTCGCTCGGCCGCGACTTGTGCCAATTTCTCAGGGATCTCGGCATTTAATCTCTCGGCCCCTTGGGGGCTGCGTTCACATTCCGCCAAATCCACCAGCCCCGCACAGTTAATCAACAGTTCGGGATTCCACTCCCTGAGCCAAGACTCAAGTTCCTTTTCTTCGTTCAAAAGGTTCAGCACTTTGTGCTCGTAGCTCCCCCAGAGGGGCGACCAAAAGGGGGTGGGGGCAAAGGCGGAAGGCGAAATCCCCCACACCTTATTTTCCGATTCTCCAGCAATCCTTTGTACGAGCGATTGCCCCAAGAGACCGCTGTCTCCTAGAATGCAGACTTTCACCCTTAAATTCCCCTCAACTTCCGCCTAAACTCATACCTGCGCATTTCCATCCTCGAGGTTCTTGAGGAGTTCTTTTAGTTCTTCGACTCCCAGCCATCGGCTATTCTTGTTGCTACGATACCCCTCAAAAGCCTCTCCGACGGGGGTCCCGCTGTGCTTCTGCGCGAGTTTTCGGGGAACGACTCGGGGATGCAGTACATATCGATCCTGACCTTCGTAGGCGTCCAATCCTTCCTCGCTTGAAACCAGCGTTTCATGCACCTTTTCCCCCGGTCGGATCCCGATCACCTTAAATTTGCAGCGGGGGACAACGGCCTCGGCAAGATCCACAATCCGGATGCTCGGGATTTTCGGAATGAAGATCTCTCCCCCGTTCATCTCTTTGAGACATCGCAAAACGAATTCCGCCCCCTGCCTCAAACTAATCCAGAACCTCGTCATTTTTTTGTCGGTGATGGGAACCACACCGGTTTTGCGGCATTCTCTGAATAAGGGGACGACGCTTCCCCGCGAACCAAACACGTTGCCGTACCGAACGACGCTGAATTTTGTGCCGTCGGGGGAATAATGATTCGCCGCAATGAACATTTTTTCCGCGCATAATTTCGTTGCCCCGTAAAGATTGATCGGATTCGCCGCTTTATCCGTGCTCAGCGCAATCACCTTTTCGACATCGTTATCAATCGCGATATTGATGACGTTCTCGCCGCCGATCACGTTGGTTTTTACAACTTCAAACGGATTGTATTCGGCCGTCGGAACAATTTTTAACGCGGCGGCGTGCACCACAATATCGACCCCGTGAAAGGCACGGTGCAATCGATCGGGATCTCGCACGTCCCCGATGAAATACCGCATACAGCGGTCGTTCAATACCTTTTTCATCTCGTATTGCTTCATCTCGTCTCGGCTGAAAACGATGAGCTTCTTGGGCTTATGGTTTTTGAGCATGAGCCGGACGAAGGCTTGGCCGAAGGAGCCGGTGCCCCCGGTGATTAAGATGACCTTTTTTTGCCAATTCATGAGCTTTATTTTTCTCCTTTTTGCAGCGGTTCTTGCTGCGGAATTGAGCGGGGCGCCTGACGCTTTGGCTTGGGCACGTCGTCAATCCCCTCGTGAAGCCAGCGCCGCCCTTTGTTGTAAAGTTTTCCGACCTTGTCCTCCAATTTGGGAGAAACAGCCCGCAGAAGCTCCTTGCCCATAATCCGATATTGTTTCCCCAGTTTCGCTGTCTGAATAATTCCCTTCTTAATCAGACGCGTCATCGTGCTGGAGCTTATCTTTAAAAGCCTCTGCGCTTCTCGGCTGGTATAAACTTCGTTCTCGTTGATTTCCATATTTTTTCCTCTAGTTGTTAAGCGACATCGGGAGACTTGCCGGTTCTGGCTCTCTAAGCTCTGAACGGTGATCGTAAATCTTCTCGAACGCACGAGCCACATCTTTCAGGTCCGTTTTGGACACGGGATAATAACAGAGATGGGTGTGAATCAATTCCTTCTCGTGAAGCCGTTCTGCCACCGGACAGATCCCTTTCGTATACCGAGGCCTCTCCGGCGAAGGGATCGAGGTGAAAGGCCAACCCTCAGTTCCAGAACAGATTAAGCGCTGATAAAGGGGCGAGAGATAAAGCGGCTTGACGTAGCCCCCTCCAAACGGAATTCCTTCTGCCTTAAGCGCTTTAAGGAGCCTCTCTCTCGGAATCCCTGAGGTTTTGTCGTTATATTTAATGGCGTAGAGGAAATACGCGTGGGTACACCCGTCGAGGGTGACAGGTAGACTCAGACCCTCAAAATTCTTAAGTAACCCCGACAAAAATCTGGCGAGTTCTTGGCGATGCTCGGTCAACCGATCCAGCTTCTTAAATTGCACGGCTCCCAAGGCGGCCTCCATCTCGGTCATCCGATAATTCCAGCCGAGCGTATTAGCAATCTCTTCAACCTGCATTTCTTCCACGACCGCTTCGCCGTGATTACGGACAAGACGGCTCTTCAGGGCGATTGCTTCGTCGTTCGTCACCACCACTCCGCCTTCTCCGGTGGTGATCGTTTTGTGCTGATTGAAGCTAAACACGCCCACATCGCCCAGGGTCCCCACATATTTTCCTTTGTATTGGGCTCCGGGGGCTTGGGCGCAATCTTCGACGACCTTCAGGCGGTGCTTTTTCGCAAACGCGAGGATTTCATCCATCGGCGCCGGGTGGCCGAAAAGGTGGACCACCACAAGGGCTCGAGTTCGCGGAGTAATCGCTCTTTCCAACGAAAGCGGATCCAGAGAAAAAATGTCGTCCCGAATGTCCACAAACCGAGGAACGCCGTTCACCATCAGAATCGCGCTGGCAGAAGCCGACATGGTGTAAGGCGGGACGATCACCTCGTCTCCCGGACCCACGCCGCAAGCCGCCAAGGCCGCATGAAGGCCTGCGGTGGCTGAGTTCACGGCCAGCGCGTACTTGACGCCGAAATATTCCGAAAAGAGCTTCTCCAGTTCTTTTACCTTCGGACCCCCGAGAAAGAACTCTCCGTGTTTTGCAATGAAGCCGGATAGGACACCGCTCTCAACGACTTTGAGAACCGCTTTTTTTTCCGCCTCACCCAAAACGGGGTGACGCGGAAAAGGTTTTTTCCTTATCTTCTTTCCGCCAAAAAGAGCCAATTGAGATCGGTGAGACACGCTACACCCTCACGTTTCTATTTCTAAGAGGTAATTCAACGCGGCTGCCGCTTCGGAGGGACTCGTGAAAGGCGCAAATGATTTCAAGGCTTTTCCTCCCATCGTCTCCATCGCAAAGGGGCCTCTTCTCCTCGTCAAGGCATCGGACGAGGCCCGAGACTGCCTCGACCATCATCTTCTTCTCCCGCAGGTCAATCCCGAGCTTGCCTGGGATCAATTCCCGGTAAGCGGAATAATAGGGACTCTTCCCTACCTTCCAATATTCGAGGCCAAAGCCGCTGTGCGTAATCCGAAGACGCCCTTTGGAACCGTAGAAATCCATTTCAAAAATGAGGTAGTCGCGAACGTCCAACCCGGCCAAAGAAACCAGCGTGCCGTTTTCAAACAAGAGTTCGCCACTGACAGTCAAGTCCTGTTCCCCAAAAACGGGCTCCGGGCTTGCGGAAACCCACTTGGCTTCTCCAAGAAACCAGCGGAGAAGATCGAAAAGGTGGGTTCCTGTGTTCAACAGGCCTGCGGTGTAATAACAATTTACGTGGTGAATTTTTCCCAATTTTCCGGTTTCAATCACTCTCTTGACCTTTTGGTGGCCTGGATCCCACCGCCTCGAATGATTGACTGCCAGAGGTACATCCTTTTCCCGGCAAAGCTCCACGAGCTCATCCGCTTTCGCTAAGTTATCCGTAATCGGCTTCTCACAGAATAAAGCTTTGACCCCATAGCTCACCGCAATCTTTGCCAGATCATAGTGGGTGTTGGGCCAGGTACAAATGCTCAGAATATCCAACGCTTCTTTCTCGAGCATCTCTTTCAGATCCCGGTAGAGATGCTTCACCTTCCATCGTCGGCCGAATGTTTCAAGTTTCTCACCATCAAGGTCACAGGCAGACACGAGCCTGACTTGCTTTGAGCGTGAATACGCTCCCGCATGAGTCGCGACATACTTCCGAAGAGGATCCTGATCAAAGCCGCTTGCAATCCTTCCGCAACCGACGATCCCGGCTCGATAAATCCGCTTTTCTGTTTTAGACTTTGTGGCGATCATCGAACCCGTTTCTGTTGAATGTGAGCGTTGATATCTTTGAGTTCAAGTTCCGCATCGAGAAGATGAATCACGTCCTTTAAGGAAAAAACGGGTTTGGCGGGATAAAGGCGGGAGTAAATCTCTCTGACCAGCATTAAATCTTCCTGGGTGTCAACGGTCAGCCGGAGTTCAGGCCTTCGAAGCTCGGCCGGCGCAGCGACGTTTCCCAATTGAAAGGTTTCTGGGTGTTCATAAATATAAAGGGAAACGTGCTCATGATCGACAGGGTCTTGAGTCAATCGATTTACCCTTTCGAGCACCTTGACGGAGAAAACCTGCGTATCCATCCCCCGGGGAAAGGTCCTTTCGATGACATTGCTCACGTAATCGTAACCATTTTCGAGGTAGCGCGAGATCACAGAATCAATGATTTCAGGGTCCAGGAGCGGACAATCGCCGGTGAGCTCTACAATCAGGTCCGCCTTGTGCGTTTGAGCCGCTTTCAACACACGATCCAACACATCCTCCGAGCTTCCCCGAAAACATTTCACCCCCATTTTTTGGCAGGCTTCCACGGTGGCTTGGTCATTCGGAGCCGTCGTCGTGGCGACAACAATTTCGTCAATCAACTTTGCGCGCCTCACCCGCTCAACGAGTCGCTCGAGCATGGGTTTTCCATAAACCTCTTTGAGAATCTTGCCTGGCAATCGACTTGAATCCATCCTCGCTTCGATCGTCGCAACAATCTTCATTTTTTCTTCTCCTGGTTTTCGCAAAGGTCGTCAGAAGCGCCGGGGTCGCGAGTTGATTTTGGTGAAGA